>Ga0210059_1003730_pt1 | contig 24514 bp, 8 predicted proteins | sample Ectturendosymbi2_FD_188042 | JGI IMG/M metagenome (GOLD analysis project Ga0210059, IMG submission 188042) | Ecteinascidia turbinata endosymbiont from Florida, USA - Sample 2 (SPAdes) (version 2) | ecosystem: Host-associated > Tunicates > Ascidians > Unclassified | place: Key West, Florida...
CTTGGCCCACTTTGCCTGGCCCTGGGCGCCAACCGTTAGGTGGTAGTATTTCGCTGAAGTTTTTACTGGAAACTAGGCTACAATCCGAGTTTTTTGATACTTTGGATGACCTGCTGGGGTTTCGGGTACAAAAGTTATGATGCAAGTTAGTAAAAAAATTTGACTAATTAGCTAATTCGATAATTAATTAATTTGTTTATTTTAAATCATAAGTTTTGAACCAGAAATGCTAGAAAGTCGATCAAAGGCTCAAAAGACTCGGACTTGAGCCTAGTTTCCAATGAAAACTTCAGCCAAACACTTTGGCCTAGCGGTTGGGCCCTAGGCCAGGTAACATGAGCCAAAATGACCCTAAAACTACTTCACTTTTGACGTCAGTCACAAAAAATCCGCACCCCCCAGCCAAAAAAATTTTTTTCTAGTGCAATCTACTAGACTGGCTGATCCGTTTGAGCCCTTGAACAGCTCTCTAGCACAATCGGCGGAGGAGCTACAGCATTGGTAAGGCAACCAAAAACTGCTGTTTTTTAGGCCGAAATCCAAGTACGAATATACCGTAGGCTGGCTCTCAACGTGTTAATGGCTTGGTTCAACTACCATATTTATTTTATTGTAAGCCATGGCTTATAAAGCTTTTTTTATCATTTCATGTGGCTTACAATCAAGGGCAGTTTACATTTTTTATTTCTTCACCTTATTAAAAGGTACAGGTGATGCTAAGTCTTCTCTTGGCTATGTTGTGTCAAGCAAACTCTAAATTCGCATTCTATTCTCTTCAGCATCATGTGTACATCTGTCACAGGAGGATCATGATGAAGAGAAAGCAGTTTTAGTGGTGTACACATCATCACCAAGGTTGCCGGTTGTATACATTATTACCAGGATTGTCAATTAAACACACAACATGCGAGTACGCAAACGTTTCTCAGAGGCTAAGGTATCCTATGTTCCAATGCAGCTTACGTTAATTTTTAACACCATTTTGTGCGGCTTACAATCGAGCAAATATGGTATTGAATACTTTCTTTTAATAAAATTCTTTAAATTTACTACCTTGTGTTTGCTTTATCAGGCTGTGAGGTGAAAATGACGTGTTGGGAATGAAAAAGGGGAATGATAAGGTTTGACAAACACTGGCCTATACAGTATTAGTTTAGAAGGCAAAGAATTCTAATGACGACACAACAACAATTTTATTTATTTGGCCTTAACACAAGTACACTTGTCAATACAGACACAGGAAGGCCGGGAGGCAGCGAAAAGACACTACAGTCATCCCATCTGCCATCACCCAATCACTTGTTGTCAAATACCTAATCAAACATGCTCACTATAGCCCTGTGCTAACCAGCACAAGCAAAAGCAAAGAACAGAACATTGCTTTAACCTTACTCAATCGTACTTGTATAATCCAAATGATGAGCAAACCCAACCAGAGCATGATTCGAATTTAAACAAGAACATTGAAATAATGGATACGATACACATGCAAGACAAGTTTCAAACAAATGTTGCTACATAACATCACCAAACTATACATCCATAGATTGCAGGCATTATCTGTTTGAATAGTGGCTAATTAAATCATTGGCATATTTATTTTAAACAGCAGCAATGTTTTGATTTCATATCTGGTGGAACTTCTTGCCAGATCTTTGGGCCCAATGAACTATTCATTTTTTCACCGTTTCGTTCTAATTTTCGGTAATGCATATTTGTCTTCATTGGAGTGTCTCGTGTTATTTGTGTTTCCAATTTACTCGTTCAAAATTTTTTGAAATATAGTCCGGCAAGTGCTCATTGTTTTCTATGTTATGCATGACTTTAGCGATTTCCAATTTGAAAACATCATTTAGCGTCAACAGGTTTAATTTGTGGAACAACGGCATCAAAGAAGCTGTATTATGACTAAAGGTCCTAATACGTACTGTATGCTTCTGAAGTTTGATTAACACTTTGAGAGCCGGTCTACGATATATTCGTACTTCGATTTCGGCCTAAAAACATCAGTTTTCGGTTGCCTTACCAACGCCCTAGCTTCTCCGCCGATTGCGCTAGAGAGCTGTTCAAGGGCTCAAATGAATCGACCAGCCAAGTAGATTGCACTCGAAAAAAAATTTTTAATACTTGTTAATACTAACATCAGGTATGCCATATCTGGTTTTCAAAAATAGAAAAAAATATACTTTCCTTCAGCTAAAGTTAATCACAAAAACTACACTGAAAATATAACTCTCACTGAGCAGTTTGAGCACTAACAAAGTTACTTTGTACTCTAATATCATACTATTTTTGATGAAAAGGTAAATAGACCAGTATAGCGAAGGTTTCATATATGACTGAACTGAATTACTCATAAAAAAAATTATGGGCGTAAAGAACTTCTTTTGTATACTGCTAACAAGACGGTAGAAGCATGCGCTGAGTGAGTTTCAGCTCTTTACAGCCACCTGGTGGTTTATGGTCAATACAGCGTAAGGTCACTCACGCAAACCATAACATCAGGTCTGCTGGACCTGACATCACTACCTTTCCCCGACGCTGCAAAATCGAAAAGAGCGAGAATGACTGCACACCCACCTATCAACAAGTCACACAAAAAAATGAAGGTAATGAAGTGTGGAAAGTGTTACAATGCGTGCTTACGTAGGTTTCACGTGGTGACCTCATTTGACGCAGGTCTGCTTGACCCATGATAGCATTCCAGGGTTATGAAGAAGGCAGAGACTTCTTATGACAACACAAGTTATAAAAGCAATTAAAAGTTTTTATCAATCATAGCAACTGTGAGGTCACAGATTCTATGCCAACTAACTGCAAAAATGATATGTGGACTGAAATCATTAACATGCTGATTCAGAAGCCAGGACTGTCACAATGCCACAAGTTTGAAAGTGTAGGCTGGTATAAAGCAGGCCTGTAGGTAGGTTTTGAGGTTTGAAGGACAAAATATTATGTTAAGGGGAAGGATTTTTGTTTCTATTACAGTATACGAGTATGTTTAAAACAAATTTCTCCAGGCACAACAAAATTTGGGGGGACACAAAAAATTTAGGGACACTGCCCCTGAATGAGCCCATGGCTATGGGCCAGGAATAAAATAAAAGTTAGACCTAAATTCCAGCAAGTATGTAGGCTGTTAACAGTTAGAAATAGTAGTTTTAAAACATATTTTTGATTCAGATTCATCGTAACACATATACAGTATTATAGGTTTTTACCATGTTATGCATGTAAGTTTTGCTTTTGCAGAAGCTAAACTAGTGAAAACTGCACTATCTTACAACAATCAATTTTAACAATAGACTTTGCACCAGAAAGGCTGGCAAGCCTGTATTTTTGTACAAGCTTCTTAATATGCCATAAGTGTTAATGAAGTTGATGAACTGGTGGTTTGAATATTGTCATTCCAATGAATTATTTCGTTTTGTACACTGGTACTGGCATTATGAACTGATTTGCTTTAAGCATAATGTACAAGTGCAAAGCAAGTTTGAATGAAAGTTCAGCTGAATTTTAGTTGCTATACTAGAAGAAACAAAGCACAAAAAAGTTATATTAAAACAAACTTTTAAAAATTAAAAAATTACTATATACTTGTTAGGTGGCCACCCTCTATGCTAGAGGTCAGCAACCTTCTAGTCGCAGGCCAAAAACAAACTCTGCAAGGCATGGCAAGCCATATTAATTTCCAACCAACAATTCGATTCATTTTGCTGTTTATTATGTTGATAAAACTTGGGAATTTATGGAATTATGATCAGATTAACTCCTAATTTTCACAGTTCAAAACGAAAGACCAAAATATTACATGTAGTACATTTATAGCACAGTGCAGTTTCTCATAAGTGGTTCCTCATAAGTGTGCACTGCAAGAAGTTGCATAGAACGCAGATTAACAAAACATAATACTAGGTGGGCCATACAGTTACCACAATTTGTTAAGGTGCTGCAGGCCAGATGACTTTGCTTGGCGGTCCATAGGTTGCCAACCACTGCTCTACACATTAAATTAAAAAAAAACATAAAAATTAAAAAATCAGATTTAAAACAAAAATCTGATTTTTTTAATTTTCTTTTTTAATTATTATTTCTAGCAACCCTGTAATGATTAATGATGTTTTGCACGGTAGGATTATAGCTTTCATTATAAAGTTAACTCAGAAATTTTTGCAAAGGGTTTCTGAAAGACAACTGAACTTTTTGTGTTGTTTTCAATTTTGAAGTCATAACAGCCTCTTTTTAGAACTCTATGCAATCTATCCACCTACTAAACTCAGATCAACAGAAACCAGTTACAAACACATATAGTTTCCAACCAAATGCCAGTCTGACCTAAGTAAATCAGTATCAAACTAAACTTACGTATGTCAGTTGGAACAATTGTAGAATAAAATGTAGGAAACAACAAAGCTCAAAACAGAACTTAGTGAAAAAAGACTTGGTATTACAACATTGACACATTTGTTTCATAATGGTAAGGAAACAATGAAGTCAATTCTTGTAATTGTTTTCTTATAAATATTTAACAGACAACAGTACACAATAGTCACACATCTCCTACCAACTGCTACATTAAACGCATGGGCAAAGTATGCTAACTACAACATTGCTTTGCAATCATGCAATAATTTGCATTTAATTGAAAACTGATAAAAACGTTTTGTAGGCTTGCTCTAAAATTAACCAAAATTAAAAATAATAATAATAATTTTGATCCATGTCATAGAATAGCATTTGGGTAGAATACAATGGATGTTCAAGACAGTGCATGGAACCACTAAAGTACAACTGTGATACCCAATGAATTTGAAAAGGTGCAAAAAACTTTCTATTCTCACATGCTATTAACACCAATAACTCTTTTCTTTTCACAATAAGCCATTGTCAGAACCAACCTGAAAAATATCGTCTTTTTTGCTTATTCCAGGCACCTTCTTACTAATGCAGTACAAAGGCATATTTCCACTAAGATCCTTGAAATATGCTGGAACAAGTTGCTTATGTATCACCTAGCAAAAATCAGAATTGCTTGGTAAGATCAAAAGTGTTTGATAATATAGCACCATTTCATTTCTATTGGCTTACTGGTCGAAAATTGTCTTTTGACACTTGAGGTCGCTTTTTGTTTGCACTTGTTGCAGCAGAAGCATCATTGTAAGTGTTATTGATCTGTTTCTGAGTCAATATGTTGTTGAAACTCTGAGTTATCTAGAAACATGGAAAATGAACAGCTGACTAAGAGATCACAGGTTACATTGCATTTTCTATTTGAAGAAGCAGGTACTTTTATCACAAAATCAATAGAACAATGTGATTGCTAAGCTGAGAAATAACAACTAATTTGTATCAGTTCAAAATCGTCCAAAATAATGCACCGTGCTGTGCATTATAATGAACCATGATTCACACTCCATAATCATTCAAAAGTAGTGGTAAAGTTTCAGTTAAAAGTGTTTTTCTGCATGCAAACATATACACATCCAAAACGTTATAAAACAAGCTCTGCAATTAACTGAAGACCTGAACACCTGGAACACAAGTCACCATGTGCCCCTGGCACAATTAAGTGGAGATGGACTAGAGATGGACATTTCAGAATAGTTTACTATTCCAGAATTATTTCAGAATAGCTAGCGAATCCTATTCTGTTTTTTTCCTGCAATATGTTGCACCTGAGAATTACTAAAAAAAATGTCTACTCAAAAAACACGGAGGTCCACACAGCAGACTTTCCTTAATACGGCACTGGCAATCATCAGTTTATCACTTTATCATGGTACTACTATAAACAATACCATATATACTCCCATATAAGCCAATCTCGCATACATGATGACCTTTAAAAAACTGCCCCAAAATGAGGAATTTTGCAAAAACTCGAATATAAGCCGAACACCAAAATACCACGATGTGTTGTTTGGGCTAATAACAAGTAGTATCAATATGCAATGCACTGATGAAGGTTAACTATCAAAGCATTCATTTAGGAAACGCCCAGAGTAAACACAATGTGCTTAATCAGATGTGATTATGTTGCATTTTATTTGAGGTATAGTTAAAATTAATATTAAAATTTAGTTGTAATTGATCGGAATTAACCTTTCTTAGTGCAATCTTAATTTTTATAGCTGTATGTAGGACTGAATTTATGCATGTTTAAGCAGACCTCCTAGCCCCTAATTTGATACATTTTTTTTAGTTTTAAAGTCTGCTTATATGCAAGTATATGGCACATTTTCGCAACATTGAACAACTGTTTTACCTTTGACGACTGCGCCGGCCTACATATAGGATGGCACTTTTTTGGCCATAAATTGCCAGCCGTTAAAGATAGAAAGCTGTTCAAACCCTTCAACACTTTGAGAGCCAGGGTACAATATATTCGTACTTCAATTTCGGCCTAAAACCAGCAGTTGTCAGTTGCCTTACCAACCCCCTAGCTCCTCCGCCGATTGTGCTAAAGAGCTGTTCAAGGCTCAAACGGATCGGCCAGTCTTCTAGTCTGCACTCGAAAAAAAAAATTTTGGTTGGGGTACGGATTTTTTGTGAGTGACATCATAAGTGAAGTATTTTGGGGCCATTTTGGCTCATGTTGATTGGCCAAGGGCCCAACCGCTAGGCCAAAGTATTTCGCTGAAGTTTTCATTGGAAACTAGGCTCGAATCCGAGTCTTTTGAGCCTTTAATCAACTTTTTTGCGTTTCTGGTTCAAAAGTTATTACCGAAAATAAACTAATTAATTAATTATCTAATTAGCTAATTAGTAATTAGTCAAAAAAAATTGTTAACTTAGATCATAACTTTTTAACCCGAAACCCCAGCAGGTCATCCAAAGTATCAAAAGGCTTGGATTGTAGCCTAGCTTCCAATAAAACTTCAGCGAAATACTACCATCTAACGGTTGGCGCCCAGGGCCAGGTGAAGTTGTCCAAAGTGGCCAAAAGTCCTCCACTTATGACGTCACTCACAAAAAACCCGTACTCCCCAACTAAAAAATTGTTTTTCGAGTGAAAACTACAAAACTTGCCACGTCTTTTGATACTTCGACCAGGTCCGTAACACTAACCGGAGCGGAGATATTCTCGCGCAAAGCCACGTGCGATCCAGCTGTTTTTTTGCGAACCACTTAAATTAACCCGGACGTCAAAATGTTAAGGATTTAGCAAGTCTTCCCTGTTGAGATCGAAACAATTTTTTTTTTGCTTTGGATTTGGTTTTTTTTGGAAGTGACATCACAATGAGGGCATGTTTTCGGATTTTTGACTGAATTTACCTGGCCCTGGGCCCCAACCCATTGTCACTTTTTTGACTCAAAAGTTTTTTTGAAAACTAAGCCAAAATCCGCATCTATAGAGCCCTTGATTGTCTTGCTAGCATATCTTTGTGTAGTTAGGAATAAAACTGTTAGAAATGATATAAACTTAAATAACTCATTTGTTGAAGACATCTGGATTGATGCTAAGCTAAATGGAAGCAATTCATCAACTATAGTTAGTGTAATATATATTCATCCACACTCAAAACATTTCAGGATAAATTGTAATCTCAATTAGGAAGTTTAAACCTGTCAAACAAAAAAGTCTTTATAATGGGAGATTTTAGTATCAACTTGCTCCAAAAATCACAACCTGTTGTAACTTACTTGAGATCCTTAACATCTTTGGGGTTTATATCCCTTATTGATTGCCCAACGCATTTTATTATGAATCAGACACCATCTTTACTTGACCATATATATTCAAACTAAGCATGATGAAAAAATTCACTCTGGCATTATTGCTTTCCCCGTTGGTGGTCATCATCCCACCTATGCTTTAATTGAAAATGGTTTCAAAAAGTGTCAAAGACCTCCCATATACAAAAGCCACAATTTCCAACTAGATGATTACATTACAGACCTATTAGTTGCTATGCAGGAACTGCTATATCACCAAGATCCAAATACTCATTTCAATGCTTTTTTGAATAAAATGAACTGAACTGAAATATGTTGCATTATACCAAATCAACAAATCTGTCATACATAACATTTTTCCATTATTGACAAAATGTCTTTGCAGCCAAATGAAATAAAAACAAGCAAGAAGTGTCATTATAGACGAACTGTCACTATAGGCGAATTCTACATATAAATCTGCGAATTTAGTTCTGTGTGAAAGAAATAAAACTAGAAAAAGTTAGTTTTTTAGTTTTTCAGTGGTGTCATATCTGTGATAAGTAGATTGCGTTTTTTCTATTTGTTTGGCTTATTTGGTGTTTGAATCATATTGTCAATAATGCTGAAAAGAGGGTTCATGCATAATAGTTTAGGAAATGCATTGCAGATGACATCCTATTGCTAGCATTATTCCATATGTGTGCTTAAATGCAATGAAGTTTTTAACTTTTAGCAAAAAACAATATTTTTTGTTTGTTTTATTTTCCATATCACAAAAACATGATGTGATTAGCAAAAACTAACACCAGACTCAGCACCCTAAAATTACTCATAACCTTTGAAAAACCCCAGGCAAGGAAAATCATGTTATTGAGTGATCATATACAAATTAGAGTAGAATCAGAGTAGATTACCAAAAACCTGGTCACTTTTAAATGATTGCATACTTTTCTTTAAGTAACTTCATATAACACAAAGTGTGCATGATTGTTCAACTCAACATGTCTTTGCTACCATGAAATAAGCCCATTGATTGCTATGGTATGCAACAATAAACTTACTCTGGTTACATCGAAAGTGTACTGGTGTGCAGTCGCACATTCATCCTTGAAGGCAGGAAAATTAAGGAAACCTTGCTGGACATTCGTGGATGTCAGTTCATCTTCCTTTTGCTTAGCTTCCTGTCATTAAAAATGAAGTAAATTTTTAACAACAGTTCACTTGAAAATCATAAAAATTGGAAAAACCAACAACAAAGTAGTCATCTATGACAATCAAACCATGGCGAGAACTAAATTTCTTAACTTACCGATCAATCATACAGTATCTAGTTTTACAACTCCTCTTCCAACTTAGCCTAATAGTCTGCACTGAAATCACTTTAAACAAAACCGTGTTCAATTTGGGTCTTTACTGGGAAATGCTAGGATGCAGGTGCAACTAACATTCAATTACATAGACCTGTTTAATTTATCCATGAGTCAATCTTATACTAATAAGGTATGTTCATGAAAAGGACTAGGTCTCCTTTATGAACAACAAATTCTTTCTGTGTTTGGTATAACCAACAGGTATAGACTTTCTTGAAAACCAAATTGGGAATTACTGCTTCCTGGATGTCATGGACGTCGTGATGAAAGCTGTAAACTTTATTTTGTTGCGTGGATTGAACCATCATCAATTTTGCGAATTACTCTTGCAAGCAGAAAATCAGTATTGGGACTTGCTTTTAAATTTCTGCAATGTCCGCTGGCTTAGTCAAGGCGATATGCCACAAAGAGTGCACAAACTGCAGGAAGAAATAGCAACTTTCAAGGAAAGTCAAAATATCAATGCTGCAGAATTTCGCCATCAAGAATGGGTTTCTAATTTGGCATTTCTGGTTGATTTAACATCATATTTGAACAACTTTAGTTTACAGCTCAAGGGAAAGCTCCACTTGATACATGAGATATGGAGATATGTATGCACATTCGAAAAAAAACTAACTCTGGGAAAGTCAACTAGAATTTGCAAATTATGCTCACTTTGCTACACTTCATGAGAACAAACCTACGAGCAGTACTTTATTTGTTTCTGTGATACAACATTTAAGAACTGAATTTTCGTCTCGATTTGGTGACATTTGTTTGCTCAAAAACGATATCAAATTGTTCAGCACTCCATTTGATGTACAGGTGCATGCAATACAAGAGAAGTATCAACTGGAAGTAGATGAGCTGGAATGCAGTAACGAGTTAAAATCACTGCTGGACTTTTATAAAAAATATATACAAACAATATCCCAACTTGATCAATCATGCCAAAAAGATGGCATTGATGTTTGGAAGCACATATGTGTGTGAACAACTATTTTCATCAATGAAATTCACTAAGAGCAAGTTGAGAACACAACTTACTAATAACCACTTGCAAGATGTTATGCTTCTCGCCTTATCAAACTTACCACCTGCACTTTAGAATCTTTCAAACAAAAGACACCATCAAATATCACATTAATGTTGTGATGTAAATGTACTGTATGTCGTATTTTGTGTATTCATCATGAACTGTGAAAATCAGGAGTTAATCTGATTAAAATTTCATAAACTTGCAAGTTTTGCTAAGATCATGAACAGTTAAGAGAACGGAATAGTTGGTAGAAAATTAGTACGGCCACCAGACTTTGCAGAATTTGTTATTGGCCCGCGACTAAAAAAAGGTTGCCAGCCTCTGGTCTAAGTCATCCTTTAAAGAGATACAAGATGGTTCACTAAAACATTTTACTAGTCCGCAAAATCCAATACAAAAAAAAACATTTGGATGAACTTATGATGCAACGATATCAGGCACTAACACTTTGGTGTCAGCTGCTTGCGAGGATCTTTGCAAAAAAAAACACTGAAACGCACGTGGCTTTGTGTGGGAATTTCTCTGGTCCTGTAAGCGCTACCGACCCAGTCAAATGCTCAAAAGATGTGGCAAGTCTTGCAGCTTTCCACTCGAAAAAATTTTTTTGCTTGGGAGACACGGATTTTTTGTGAGTGACGTCCCAAGTGGAGAACTTTCAGGCCACCTTGGCCCACTTCACCTGGCCCTGGGCTCAAACTGTTAGATGGTAGTATTTTGCTGAAGTTTTTATTGGAAACTAGACTACAATCCGAGTCTTTTGATACTTTGGATGACCTGCTGGGGTTTCAGGTTCAAAAGTTATGATCTAAAGTAATAAAAATATTCGACTAATTAGCTAATCAGATAATTAATTAATTTGTTTATTTAGGATCACAACATTTGAACCAGAAACGTTAGAAAGTCGATCAAAGGTTCAAAAGACTTGGACTCGAGCCTAGTTTCCAATAAAAGCTTCAGCGAAACACTTTGGCCTAGCGGTTGGGCCCTTGGCCAGGCAACATGAGCCAAAATGGCCCAAAAACTACTTCACTTATGATGTCACTCATAAAAAATCCGCAACCCTCAACCAAAAAACTTTTCAAGTGCGGACTAGAAGACTGGCCAATCCGTTTGAGCCTTGAACAGTTCTCTAGCACAATTGGCAGAGGAGCTAGGTTGTTGGTAAGGCAACCGAAAACTGCTGGTTTTAGGCTGAAATCCACATACGAATATATCGTACGCTGGCTCTCAAACTGTTAAAACTATACTAATTGTTATTTTGCAGTAAAAAACATTCAACATTCACCACAGCACAATCACATGTTCAAAGCGGTGTCAAAACCAAGTATTGCTGGAGCCAAACATGCATATACAGCATCACCAGCAAATTTTTCAAAATGAGAAGTTCATTTTGATTTTGAGGAAGTACTGCCATAATACGCTCTTTTGGGATTTTGGCTCAACCTTTTTTGCAATGCTGCAAGTAGTGGAGGTGAGTTAATGTTATTGGTTAAGAGCTGTTTAGGTGAAAAAATAGGTGTACTATAAAATAAAAAGCATGAATACAATTTTAGAATTCAATGCAGTTTTGCAAAGCTCATAAAAAATAGCAGTTCAGTGCAAAGTAAAATCATTAATTTTTACTTTTAAAAGTGGACTGGTTGAATTGGGATAATTACTGAAGCTGAATGGCTTGAGGTGCTAAAATAAAAGATGCACCAAAACTCACTTGTTATTTGTCTACTAACAACTCTGTAGCTGTGGGTGCCAAAATGAATAAAGCATGCATGCATGCAGCAAGGCATAATTATACAAAGAACTGTTAATGTTACAAAACACTCATTAAAATAAACCATATGTAAAATCTGATTCAATTTACAAACTTCTATTTTACAACGCTAAATATAAGATGTACAAATGTTTATGCAATAATAAACTCCATTGATTTTTATAAATGCAAGATGCAATTCCAAAGGGAGATCACATTTTTATTAACTTGCCAAGCAACAAACTACAAGGTCAAACACCCTCTATCAAGGTTTTTCAAAGGTTTGGTTTAAGGGAACACTAAGAATTTTGAGGCCATTATTTTTAGCAAAACGTACAAAATAATTCCTAAATGTGTTGTTTATTACAGTATTGGCAGTCACAGTGCACAATTACTAGTACTGTATTTATAAAAATTTCAACACAAATTTTTCAATTTCAAATTCATTAAACAGCTGTTATTCATCAGTGAAAGCATGGGTTTCTTACTCGTCATCTGCAGATTCTAGGGTCTTTAGTGCTCGCTATGTCACACTCCGTTTATTATTTGCTTTTATCCATTTCAATCACAAATTTCATGAGCAATCTCAAGGGCGCCCTCATCACTGAGCTGCTCAGGACTCAGTCTCGCCACCATGGGGGACTTTGGTATGGTTAGCCCCACAAACAAAGCTCCCAGCCCCTCAAATTCAAATATGAAAAACTATAAATAAGTGGGGTTTTTGTTTATTTTCAGAATGTCAAGACTCGCTGCACAAACGCAAATCCCCTCTATTGAAGACTTTCTGGACCGCTCATCGAAACATTTATGAGAGCATTCAGAATTGCATCAAAGAGCTAGTTTCGTTGCTTGATTTCAACATGAAACAGAGTTGAAAATCTTTGCTCTGGCCAGGTTGTGGCAAGTGGAATGGACAGCACATTGCAGCAATATTGGTTGTCTCATCAACTATACTAGCCCAGCATGGGCTCTGCTTGACATCAGAAACAATGTGATTACTCAAATGTTCTGAGATTAGCAAAATAAACTGGGTTGTCTGCTACAGAACTGTTATGGTGGAGGTCGCAAAGCCAATTATTATGGCTAATTCAGTCCATCAAGGTTTGCAAGGAAGCTATTTTTCGATTCACTGTCTTTTCTTTCAAAACTCAGTAAATCAGATGCATGCTCTCAGCTACCATGTTAACTTTATCTGAAATGCAGTGCTGATGAAAAGCATGAAATAGTGAAATGCATTGAGTTTTTACCAAGCTATCGGCTTTTTGGAGTTAATCATCCAGGCAGTATGGGTGTGGAGACCTGCCAGGCTCCGAAGTATAAATATTACCATTCTTTCCTTGGCTGGTGGTAACTGCTGGATGCTTTGAGCATAGCAAACGTATCATTCAGGATGCAGAGTGAGCACATTTATTTGTGGAGATTCATTAAAACCTTTCAGCTTAATCCGTAATTGAAGTCTGATTGTTAGATGCTTTTGACTGACTGTTAACTGAAGCTGATGATGCTTTGGAGATTCTAACAGTTGAATGCTATTCTTCCTGTACAACAGAGTCGAAAGAATTTTTGCAGTCACTGCTGCTGGCGCTTGCACTTTCTGGCTGGCTAACAGCAAGAAATTTTTATTTAGGCTTACTACAAAAATACTGCTTTATTCTTGGATGGCTAGCTTTACGTTTTTGCTATGACATTATCTTTTGAAAATACCCCCACAAGAAAGTAAATGTATAAAACCTGGGAAAGGCTTGGCTTACTGAAAACATTTAATACCATGGAAAAGACCTGGCTTGCTAAAAGTGCCAGACTCAATGGCATTCAAAGCATTAATTACTACATAACATCAGGTTTTTTCAAGGTCTTTTAAGGACCTGATTCGGGTCCATAGTATTGAAAATTGGGTCCTTAGAATCAGAGAAAATTATCAGTGGGTCCCTAGAATCAGAGAAAATTGGGTCCTTAGAATCAGAGAAGTCGGATCTGTACAGGTCCATACTGGGTACTTAACATTTTCCATAAACAAAACCTGCGTAACATAACTGTTTGTCTCGTAAAAGCTGTCAAATTATTAATTGTTGCATTGCATGGGATTTTAGAGATGATTATGATGAATAGGCAAGGTTACTATCTGTACCACACTTATTTAGTGTGGGCGAATCGGTTTTGGACATTAATTGAAGCAGCAATTCAACTCCTGAAGCTAAAACTTTTCATGGTTGTCCAGATTTAATGCAGAATTACCAAGTGTATGGGTCCGCAAAGTAAATTTATGGGTCCGTTTTGAACTCATAAAATGCCTTACAAAACTGCCCTCTACGCATATAATGCTGGCTTTTCATATTTTTAAAGTGAATGTGGTACCTCATCCAATATCTTGTCCGCCCCTAAAAAGATTGGTCTTGTTTGCCTCACTAACTCCACTAGGATAGGTGTATGTAATATTCAATGTTAAAGGTAGCCTTACTGCTTCACAACTAGCAATGTAAAATATGATGGTGATGCTGGTTATCACTTAGGTCACTGATATAAACTTCAACAATCAAAACATACCTGGGGATAAACATCTGGTGGTCCAAGACGAGAACGCTTCAAACTTCTTGTTTCCAAAAAGCTATCAAGAGTCATCTTTTTGAAGTCAAATTCAGTGATCTTCTTACCATTATTTTTACCTGCATAAAAATGCCAGTAAATTCTCAATTTTTAGAAAATAACCATTGTTCACCACATGGAGGACCCACACATTAGATCATCAGTCCATGAACAGTAATAGCACAATTTATATTTACAGATGCATGGTAGGTATGTAACAGCAGCACAACCCCTGAATAACCGGAAATCACAAAACAATCTTGATTACAACTTATGTAGAAATTGATATAGTATGTATGAATAAAAGGTCATCAGAGTAACTTTTATTTATTCCTGTTCTATAACAAGTTGCTCCAGTTCCTGCACCGTGGCACATTAAAAGTTTACAATCCGATTCCTGTTTGCACTCCAAAAACTGGAAAGTTGAAACCAACAAATAGAATAATAGTCAATTTTTAGTTGAACACTAAATCAGAAAATAACATCAATAAACATGTTTGTCAACTCATTACGATGCATTTACAATGAACATATGCACGAAAGCCATCACTGGTGAGTATTTACAAAGTTACGTGCAATGAAAGTATCACCTTATATAAGGTAAAGGTAGGCCTACCTCCACCAACCATGCACAGCCATATGATGGCGGCAACACTAATGAGAACTCTGAACAGCTGAGTCATTGTATTGGTCAGGTTACATCCCAACAATAACCAACTTTTGAACACTATAACCCTAATCCTAAAGGCAGTGGCTATAGATACAACTGTGGATCTTGAAATTTGAAAACTTATTCATACGCCCCCTGTGACATAACAGTAACGCACGACGAGAGTGCAGCAGGTTTGGTAGAAATGAAACAAACGTATTAGTAAAAGATTAACCCTAAACCTAACCTCAACCCTAACCGTAGCCCTAACCTAATCCTAACCCAACCCTAACATAATGCTAACCTAACCTAATGCTAACCTAACCCAAACCTATCCCTAACCTTAAGCTAACCTAACCTAACCCTAACCTAAATGCTAACCTAACACTAACCCATTTAGGCACAATGTAAGCCTGAAAAAAGTCAAGAATAAAGTCGGCAAGGAAGTTGAGAGTTGAACCGAAAAGCATTGGCATAGCAGCCGTAACGCATAACCACTACACTATAAGACCCACACAGTTTGAACGATAAACTGACCCTTTTATTTGAATTCCATCATGCCAGGCGTATCCGTAGTCACTTCCAATCCTAAAATCACCAACCCTAAAAACCAAGTCCCAACATTAACCCTAGCCCAAAAACTCTAACCAAAAAACCCTAACCCCACAATCCTAGCCTACGGAAATCTAGAACTCTAGATATCCCTGTCCTACAATCATAACTAGGGCAACCAATTTCTTGACCAAAAAACTCAAAATTTTGACTTTATTTTGACCTATAAATTTTCAGCATTTGCAACTACAAAATAATTCAGCTATTGGTGTTAAGAAGCATATTTACACGCTCTGCTTCGAAGTTTTAAAAAGTTTGGAAAGTACATTAACAACTACAGCAGAATCAAACCTGAGGACATCATAAACTAAAGCTGAAACACTATATGCATAATGGATTGAACGTTAACGAAACCAAGTGTTGTAAGACCACATTTCTCGCCTATCCTACATAATATTCAATCGTCCAGTAGTGGGCAAAACCACATTGTTACGTCAGAAATCCCATGAACAAGGACCATTATTATTGCAGAATTGCAACTAAACTTGCAAAAGCATATCACTATCTGTTGTTGCAGTTTCAATAACATATCAATACAGAGAAACAACTGTGCTGCAAGAAAATTTTGACCTAACGATAAATTTTGACCTAATGATAAATTTTGACTTTTTTTACCTAATTACTTGGGATTCCCTCATGGTAAGAGCGTGAAATCTGGTTGGTGGAGGTTTTATAAACTTTAGAATTGGCACACAAATTTTGACTTCATTGACTTTTGCTTGCCTTAATCATAACCCTAAAAACCTTAAACCTAAAACCTTAGGCTAAGACCTTGTGTCCACATATACAATGATTCAGCATCTATCACACAATGTTGCTGCCACCATGGCAGCTAAAATGGTTAAGGCAAAGTACCGGTTACCTGTAAAAGGCAGAGCTCCGTAAATAACGGAGCAAGGTTGCGAAGATTTGACGATGTAACGGAGTAGAAAAAAGTTGCGTTGCAAAAGAAATAAACAGAAAAAAAGCAAAGGAAAAATATTTCATTCTTGCAGATAAAAATGCGCTTCCTGCAAACATCTAATACATGGATGTTTGCAATGTTCAAAAATTTTATACATTCACAATTGTTGAAACCTATTTTTTTGTCCCTGAACCATTGTGAAACTCAGATAAGCAAAAACTATCAAACATCATAATAGACTTTTTTACCGTAGTGTAAATCACCTTTTGCAATAAATTAATTTTTACTACCATTTAGTTCTCATTGCTCAACGCAAAATATGGGTTTTAGCGACTCCGGTTTGGTTACGTCATCAAACCTCCGCAACCAAGCTCCGCTGTTCACGGAGCTTCGCCTTTCACAGGGTACCCAAGGTATCTTATGCAAGGTATAGCCACTTCCAATTTTAATTGTGCGTAACTTTGTAAATATTCATCAGCGACAGCTTTCTTGCATATATTCATTGTCAGTGCATCATTACAAATGAGTCCACCAACATGTTCATACTGTTATATTCTTATTTGGTGCTCAACTAAAGTTTGACCTACTAATCATATGTGGTTCCCACCTAAACCAAACACCGTTTAACTCATTCACCAAAGGAAGCGACTACGGATATGCCTGGCCTGACACAATTCAAATAAAAGGGTCAGTTTGTCATTCAAACGGTGTAAATCTTGTAGGTTAAAGGTTATGCGTTACGGCTGCTATGCCAATGGTTTTCGGTTCGACTCTCACCTTGCCGACTTCCATTTTTTTCTTTACTTTTCCTCAGGCTTACGTGTTACTTTTAGGGGTTACTAGTGTTTTACGTTAGGGTTAGATTAGCATTAGCTTAGGGTTAGGTTACCATAGGGTTAGAGGTTAGCATTTAGTGCTAGGTTACAGTAGCTTCTTTAAGTTCTTAGGTTAGCATTAGGTTAGCTTTAGGTTAGGAATAGATTAGGATTACGGTTAGGGTTTATCTTTTTTTTCCTTCGTTTCTACCAAGCCTAGCTACTGCACTATCATCGTGCATTACTGTTACGTCACAGGCGGTGTATGAATAACAATAAGTTTTCAGATTTTAAGATCCACAGGCGTATCTATAGCCACTGCCTTCACCAAATTTCGTTAGGCACAATTACAGTGAAACAACTCACCAGAATTGCCATGCTGTTGTTATGGTAAGTACTAGGCCTAGTAGATTTCATGATGAAAAAAAACACCAGATTACAAAATCAAACTTATACACATTGAAAATGCCCAGAAAATGCATTACAATGTCAACCACAGACATGGTACAACTCACTGTAAACCAAAGACGAAGAAAACGGGAGATAGCAGCAACGCTTGTGTTTGTTTGTATAGGACAAGTGACTGAAACTTTTAGCAGATGACCAAGTGACTTCACAGCGGTTTAACTCAGATAACACTAAATGGAGGGCCGGGCGGGCAGGAGAGACGTGTTTCGAAATCAAAAACATGAATTGTCGGCGGCAAAGTTGGCCGGAATCACTTTTTCAGTCTCCGACTCCGCGCCTGTTCATAAATTTTTCAATCCAGACCCAGATCCGGCCCCGGCTATACTTCAAATTTGAGAATCCGACTACAGCACAAACTCTGTCTACAGTCATCGATCCAACTACAATTTACCCATGTTTTCATCTAAAAAATGACCGTACAGACTGCTACTGCTGAAATGGAAAAATTTGACTTCAGATCCGCGGGTCCGAAGGAAAAACGCAGAATCCAGCCGGAGTCGACTCCGGCACTCCGGATCCAGTCCCATCTCTGGGACATAGTTGAGTGGTTAGTGTCGATGCCTGCTGTGTGATTGTTCGTTGGTTCTGCTGTCACGATTTGCTTTGGCTTAGCTTGTTGAGGTTACACCTTTGATAGGAGTGCTTTTAATGTAGGCTACTTTTTGAAAAGTTTGTTTTGGTTTTGGGTTCACGTTTAGGGTGTGTGTTTAAGTTTCGATTTAGGGCTTGGGCCAGAGGTGGGCAAACTATGGCCAGCGGGCCGCATGCGGCCCGCGAGGGCATCTTGTGCGGCTCGCTGGGCAGTCACACGCACATACATAGTACATATTTGGAGTCTATGTTAAAGTAATTTTATCGATTAGATTAGTTTTTTTCCAGACGTTTCATTCGAAACCGCATTTTTACTCAACCGGAAGTGACTATTATAGATGCTATATGTAATACGAGCATGCGGCCCACGATAGAAATAAAATCTTCAATGTGGCCCTCCGTTGAAAATGTGTGCCCACCCCTGGTTTAGGCCAACCTTTAGGGTTTAGGTTTACAGATTGGGCTTTGGGTTTAGGCTTTAGGTTCAACTTTTAGCTTTAGGTTTTGGGTTCAGGTTTGAATTTTGGGTTTAGGTTCAAGTTTTGAGTTTACGTTTTGGATTTAGGTTTTGGGTTCAGGTTTTGGGTTTAGGTTTTGGGTTCCGGTTTTGGGTTTACGTTTTGGGTTTAGGTTTTGGGTTTAGGTTTTGGGTTTAGATTTTGGGTTTAGGTTTTGGGTTTCGTTTAGGGTTTTAGGTCATATAACAATGACCTTACGCTAATCCAAGTGTATCGTCCTTGTCACTTGATCAATACAAGCAAGCGGATTCTCCTAATGTCAAAATAACTCCAACAGTGCTTTTATCACTTATGCCTGATACACACTTTCTTGTTGAATTTTGCAAAGGCCCAAAAGGCTGTGTGTATTTTGCCTGATGAGGCAAAAGCACTGCTGGAACTATTTTGCTTTCAACCAATCGTATTTGTCTAAAGGCAAAATAACTCCAGTAGCTCTTTTGCCTTATGAGGCAAAATAAAAGTACATGATTTTACATTGGCAGATGAGGACTGGATCGGACTGATGATTTTCAATAATTTCGCATATCAGGACGGGCTGTACATAAACACGTGCCGGCGGGCTGCAGAAATGGGCGGGCCGTTCGATACCAGGGCAGACTGCATTAAAAATTATTACTTTAGGCAGCTCCAGACGTTCATCGCGCTGTGCAATATGGCGGCCCGTTTGATACAAGATTACAAGGACGAGCTGCGTTGAAAATGACGACTTTTTAAGCAGCCTACTACACGCAGTGGAATTCTTAGCTGCGCGGGCTACCGCGAAGCAAAATTATACATCAAGCTACAGATATTGATCACGTAACTCTGAACGGATGGGCGATCGTGAGATGGCCAGATTGTGTAGGAGATGGTCGGGATGCAAACGTTTATTACATGATGCTAAAAGAAAGCCCGACTGTCAGAATTTGCTTTGAAAAAGACGAGCTGGCCCGGTTGAAAACCTTAATCTCTTAATATTAAAGGAGAGGTGATCACTAGATGGGTGTAAGGTTGCCAGACGTCCTTGAGCGCCAAGAATTGTCCTTGAATTTGCTATTAAAACTCGTTATGTCCTTGATTCTTGAAAAACATCTCGTTGTCCTTGATTATTTTCTGGCGTCCTTGAAAATTCTTGAATAGCTTTTAAGGTGTTCATTTTTTCAGCTATTGTTTAGCCTACATTGAACATTCAAGAATCAAGAAGAAACAATGTAAATGAACAGAACAATGTGTATATTTGTTTCATCTTCAGTTCTGTAGTAAAAAGCTTGTTGAAAGGGTGAAAGTAGCCACGGGCGTCCACAGAAATTTTTCCAGGGGGATGCAACGTCGACATTTTGCTTATTATTTGCAAGTTGCTGATGTTACATTGCAAACGGATGTTCACAAAACGCTTTACTGTTTCTACACCACAAAGAAAATGCCCAATGAAAGCATGAGCTCTATTCGCATCTATTTTGAAATCTTTTTCAAGTGGAGCTGTATAGGCCTACGAATGTGTCACAGACGTGTACTTTTTGGCACCCTTTACAGATTTTGCTCAAATTGGCACATATCCATACAACTGAGTCTGAAATGAACATGAACTATCAATAAATACGTTTGTGGTTCTCTCATTAGTCTTTGCTGGTTGAACAGAATAACTTCTGAAATCGTTTGTCCGAATTGTTTTCTGCACTTCGCCTATCAGAAATGCTTTTTCTTTTCATAAACTTCCTAATATCCATTTTTGAGAGCACTTTCTACAAATAAGTCATAATCAACGACCCGATCAATATTAGCGGTGAAAAACCATGAAAGTTAGACACTCCCGAAAAACTTTCAAACAATGAGAAATGGATATGTATCTTGACACGACTATCGGACAGCTTACTAAAATAATTCGAACTTACTAAAATTAGAACACCACGCAGACGTAAAAACCGAGAAGATGAATCATGAAAACTCGCCACAGCCAATATAGCTTTGCACTTGGTACTCGCTCAGAAGTCACAACTACGCTTATGGATTAAGATTTTTCCCACAAGCCTTTAATAGAGGTGCAGTAGAATTTTCCTAATTCGTCACCTCCAGGGGATTAGAAGAAAGTGACGAATTAGGCAAACAAGTGAAAACTCTATCATAGAAGCTCGTATACTTTATCATAGTAACTCGTACACTTACACAGTGCTTTTATTTGCAGTGAAATACAAGTTTATTGTTGAATTATCATTATGGTTGAATACAACTAATTCCCCTGCTCTATCTGGACTCCTCCATTTAATCAAGCACCTTTCAAATTTCTATAAACTTTTCCACGTTCTTTCAATGGGGAGTCCGGTCGCACTTCGCACCTCGTGAATAAATTCGATAAACAATTGTCGAGGCGCAGCGATTCTCAGATAAAGATCCTTAATTTGTTTGAATTCCCACACGTACTAGCTGCTCAGACATCTAACGCAAAACTGCAAATGACAAACTACACGAACAAAACGCTTCTTAGGGATAGAAAGAGGTGACAAATTAGACGATAGCGAGTTAGGCGAACAGAAATGTACACAAAAGATAGGGATTCTGCCGGGACCGACGAAAAAGTGACGAAGGGACTCTGCCGGGACCGACGAAAAAGTGACGAATTAAGCGAATTGACGAAGTAAACGATGAGGAATTAGACGAGTTCTACTGCATATCTAACAAGCCACGTAGTTTTATACTGTGTGAAAAGAAGCCTGCATTAGCGTAGCTTGATTCAGCTATTCACTCAGGCACATTGGTTGCACACACAATGCCACATCATAGCGCAGACGATGGGCTACAGCAAACTTGTGGTGGTGGTCTCAGTGTTAGTGCCATTTTTTGCTTAAAGTTTCAAAGAGGATCTCCTCAAGTCTGGCCATTCCACCTGTTCTCACCAGGCGCAACTGACTGGCTCTCAGCACCTTCAGGTGCACAAAGGGAATGCTCTCACAGAAAGAGCACGTTGAAAGCGAAGTGCTCGCTTGGAGAAGAGCACCGTTTTGTAAAGAGAATAACGCTGTCATAGAAAAAGTGCATCGAAAGGAACTGGTCGGTTAGGCGTTCTTATCCGAAAATAACGTTGACAAGAGACATCACTTTAGTAGCATTATCACAGTAAGCCCTACCGCTTGAAGAATCAAAGAAACGAAGGATGCATACAGTAGCCTAGCTTTGGCCAGGATCACTGAAGGTGAAGACTAAATTTCTCTTTAAACAGGGCGCATTGCACCTTGTGTTTGCAGCTTGAGCTGCTTTAAATCTCGCACCTTGACTTCGCATTTCAGTGCAGGAACGCTGGTTATGTTAAGTAATAAGTAGGCTAGGTATTGCAGCTTATTACATATAGGAATGTATGCATCCTTCGTTTCTTTGATTCTCGAAGCACTAGGGTATCTTTGATTCTCGAAGCAGTATCTATCTCTGCTCATAGATAGCTAAATGCGCGCAGAGATAGCTATCTCTAGCTAAATATGCGCAGAGATAACAGTTTTTGTGCTAAATCTGTCAGATATAATATTTTTACGAACGGCGCCCCATAAGTGGACATGAGTGAACTGCAAGCTCATCACCGCATCACACTAGAACGGTGAAGCTTGGGAGCTTTGCCTTTGCAGCAACGTTTTGAGGAAATTTGCTTGGAATTGCTTTCATCTTTTTGCGACGATTCATGCTTGACTTATCATTCAGCAGTAACGGTCGCAGGCAGCAGTGACGCACACAAGCGAATCATGCCGCAATTCATTTGCACAAAAAACTAGTTTCGTGTATTAACACATCTTCAGTTCTGGTTGTTGTGCAGTGTGAGTGCCATGCCAGTAAATAAAATGTTGTTGCAAGAATTAAATCAATTTAATCGGAATTGAGATGCCGACTTCAGATTTTCTATGCCCGATTCGTCCCTCCTGCGGACGAACATTAAAGTAGTCCACCGTATTTCTTTGAAAAAACAAATGTCCTTGAAAAAATTTTAAGTGATCTGGCAACCCTAGATGGGTGGATTAATTAAAATAAACTACAGTACTTCTACAAAAACTTTTTTTACATCAAACTCAATTGCTGAACACTCCATGAAGCCTCTTTGCAAAAAAACCTGCTCAAACTAGCGAGATCATTGTTAGCGAGTTTGCTTGATGCATAGAGGAAGTGGACAAAACCAAATAGAAGAGCTTGTAGACAAGACCCTGGGCGACGAACTTTTTTTTAAATCTGCAGAGTATCGATCGTGCCGTGATGCTTAGTTCGGTGCCGGTGAAGATGTTTTGCATTCAAACTGACTTAAGTGAAGCGAACTTGGACACGATTTAACTAAGCAACCTTTATAGCTTATTTTTATCGATACTATTGTTTAATTTGGTTTTGCAGCAAGGGCCCTTATTCACGAGCTGTAATCGTCATTGGCCACCACCGGGCATAGACCACCATGTAATTGCTGTGTGCAAGATGAGACAAACACTTCACCGCTACAATTGAACCTGCATATTGTAAATTTGAGGAAGAAACTATTTCTGTACAATTCTATGATTTGTGTGTTTCATTGTTCAATGCTCATGGACTTATTGCGAATGATTTTCACGTTTTTAACACGTATCAACATGAAGACATGCGCTGATCCCGTCTCGCACAACGTAAGCAAGTGTAGTCTTGGAATTTTTCGTTTTGGTAAGCTGCAGTATTAAAGAATACCAAGAAAATTAACAGTCCATTTTTTTTGATATTTCAACGATTGTGCAATTAATCTGCACAGGAAGTTTCTTAACATCTTAAACGCCATTACGGTTGCACGCCTAAACAGCCGCCAATTGAAGTTTATCAAGAAAATAGGATGAATTGAACATCTTTCATATCAACGGGTGCTAAAATCGAAGAGCCGTACATGGTGGGTTGTCGACGTATCGGCCGGTTCAGTTCCGGGCATTCGTTCGTCGAAAGTGGAATGATGAGACGGCATGAACTGAAGATACGCAGGAACTAACGCACAGAGATTGGTATCGCCAAGGGACAGGTCACGTGAGAAGAAATTTGCCGATGAAAGTAAAGCAGCCTACACGCAAAGTAAACCTGCAAATGTCCTCTTATTTTAGTAGATAGTTCCCATAAATGCTTCGCTACTGTAAGAGAAATGAAGTATACTTCATATCACTGCTGTGACAAAACGATCGTATGTCGCGAATGCTGTTTTCCGAATTGCAAAAAAATCATTGTGAATAAACTTAGGCTACTTTTGTAGGCTTTAGGCGGGGCGCGATCGCCCATATCTCCTACCTGTCACTGCTTGACACCATAATCAATGTGAGTGCCATAACGGCTGTGGTGAATGTATGATTACCTTGTCCTTGCCACGTAGTGGCGCCTGCAATCCTTAATTGTGCCCCTGTGTTCGCCCCGCGGCTGTTGCGTTGTACTTGCGGTCTCGTAATGCAATACTGCAAAGTATTTTTTTAGTGCAGTTTGCCCGCCCTGGGAAGCATTTGATTAGTTACGCTGTTGTGTTTGTTTCAGAGTTTCATTGCTCGCTTGTTCAGCTCCATGATTGAGCGGTGTCCTTAGTGAATTAAAGCCTGGCTTTCTGCAGATAGTGTTTAGTAGAATTCTCAGGCGAGT
>Ga0210059_1003732_pt1 | contig 24504 bp, 11 predicted proteins | sample Ectturendosymbi2_FD_188042 | JGI IMG/M metagenome (GOLD analysis project Ga0210059, IMG submission 188042) | Ecteinascidia turbinata endosymbiont from Florida, USA - Sample 2 (SPAdes) (version 2) | ecosystem: Host-associated > Tunicates > Ascidians > Unclassified | place: Key West, Florida...
GGCGGAACACTGGACGATAGTCTCCGACTTGCTACCACTAACATTGGTATTGATAAAGGAACGATAGTGTCAGAGAAGCCTCGATCACAGGCATCACACCGATAGGGATTTGCAATAATTTACTATTGGCTATTTTGTAATAATTTCAACGACGCATTCACTTATCTTCTTTTTAGTTTCAAGTCTTGTGAACCCTGTTGTTTTATACATCATTTTGTCGACGTGGCCCGCAAGTTGTCACGTTTTTGTAAAATGGCCCGTAGATAGGTCAAAAGCAATTGGACCACGCTGGACTACATATTTAGCAGGGCCGGTCTTAGCAAGTCCGAGGCCCTATTGGAAGCACTTTTGCGGGGCCCCACCTATGAACCTTTTCAGATTTTTGCAACTTCCAATTTGTTGACTAAATCCCTGAAATTAAGATGTCAATCTGTGTGAGACTGATGTCACAACCCGTGTTTCCTTAGTACTTCATCATGCAACTCTCACTATAAGAACATCGATGAGCCTTATTTCGCTTGAACGTAAAACTGTCAATCCTGCTGCTTTGCAAATGGCTTTACTGTTAATATTTATTTTAAAAAATTATGTTAGTTTTTAGGGAACCGGTTGTTTTTTGCGCGCCTGTAATAGACATTCAGTTCGCCTAATTAAAACGAGGTTTATTTCAAACGTTTTGTCAAATGCAGGTCGCCTCACCAGATTTTTACTAAAGGGAAATTGAATAGGACTGACTTAGTAGCACACATTTGCAATTGAGAGCTAGACTTTCAGAAGACAAGGAGCAGTTAACTGTTGAAACAGCAATAACTATCCAATCGTATTGACCGTATTTTCCAGCAACTATTGAAACTTGACCTGCCAAACAACAAAAACAACTTCCAGCTTCAAAACTTAAGCCCTCTCTCTCTTAGTTAGCTGCTACTGAAAAAACTAGGCTATACATTACGGAAAAACAGAGATAAATGTGAAGATAAAAGAACGAATCGCGCAGTTCACTATGACATACGTTGGCAACAGGTCTCGCGCTTAAAAAACTGTGGGCCATGCCCAGCACTACACAAGCAGCTTCAATAGAAAATGTAAGTTTGCGTAGGCTAGTGGTATGCGTATCGCGGGGCTCCCTTTAGCGCGGAGCCCGATTAGAAGCAAACGGTCCAATCGGCTAAGGGCCGGCCCTGACATTTAGCCTCATTTCTTGTAATGTCACGACAATGGTTCAAATATATTTATTTCCTGACTCTTTCGCTTTGCGACTTTGTGCCTATGTTGAATGCATGGGTTCGCAAATCATTTGATTTGCCTGAGTTTAACCAAACCTAAGAAAGTGCATCAATGTTTTCATCCAAGTGCAAATCATTTGCTTTACAGGTACGTATCACCTAGTTTAGCTGGATATTCTTTTCGTGTTAATGCAGGTTAAACTTGGTACTTTTTTGCCAATTCACAGTTGTGCAGTTTGATTTCTGTTTAATCTCAAATATATTTTCGTGTCCTTATGCAAATATAACTCTTAGAATGAAAATTTTGGCATTAATTTCATCTATTCAAATCTGAGGTTAAACCTATTAAAATTTGATGTTAAAAGGATAAAGCATAGCGTAATTAGCGTTGCTTTCAAAACACCTCTGAAACAAGATTGGTAATCTGTATTGATAAAACTTCACATCAGCATCGCCCGGATGAATATATTGGTTTCACACCAAGCTGTCCCCCCACATTTTGCAACAAAATTGCGCCCATGCGGTAACAGCGTATTCTTGAGGCTACATATCGCGTGCTTTCTCTAAATCTTGCTTTTTATTCACTGTTTCATTTGTAAGCTTGGCTTGAAATTTTCATGACTGACGATGCGTAAAATACATAGATTTGGTGAAAATCGATTTCAGTAAAACAATTCGTTGATTGATTCGACTGCGTCATCTTTGGGGAAACTTAATTTTGAGAATTCTACCATGATCACTGCAAAACCTTCAGAGAAATTCTACAACCAAAATCTTGCCTACGCACCATGGACCATCTGCATATCAAAACCAGAATAAGACAATTCAAGGAAACAACACAGATAGCACCAGGGTAGCGGAGTCGGAGGTAAAATGTCCGACTCCAACACCGACCTTGCCAAAATTTCCGACTCCGACCTTTAAAAAATTTCCGACGCCGACTCCTTAACGCAAAGTGAATGAAGTTTGGCTGTCAAGAATTTTGTAGCAACTAGCAATCAATGGAAATCGTGGTAGACAACAAGAATTCTCTGTTTCAATAAAATTTCAAAAGAAATTGTACCATTTCAATAGGAATACCCAACTTAGGAGTTTTATGTAAAAATAATGCAATTGGACTTTCTGAGTCGGACGAAAAAATCCGACTCCAACTCCAAGTGTTATTAGGAATCCGACTTCGACTCCACCCAAAAACCTCCGACTCCTTGCGACTCCGACACCGACTCCGCAACCCTGGATGGCACTCATGCTGCATGCAGGAAGAAACACTCCGTGGAACTAGCCTCATGCAAACTGGGTGACATATTCTTGATATTAAGTGAGAGACTTTGGGGCACAGCCAATGAGAGAGGTCTGCCGAGATGTTCAGGCTGGACCCCTACTCCTTTCGATCTCAGACGACTAGCTTAAAGAAAAGATAATGTAGCTAACAATGCAAAGTTGGATATTTCTGCTCGAGGTCTCTGCAACCGCCATGAAAAGACATAGGTTACTTTACTACAGGATCGAACATCCCAGCTAACAGTCATTCTCCACTTGATCCCGCAAACAGGTTTACCTCATGAAAAAGACAAGAAAGATCAATGCAACCGAAGAGTCATTGACATTGAAAAGCCATCATTCAATCTCTTTAATTTAATTTAATTTAATTTGTTTGTGAGCAGACACGAAGTCCATAGCATGAACACACACACTCTGCAGAATGCAGGTTGATAAAAACAGACAAAACAGAACGTAGTACAAGGCATTGAAGCCGGCGGAATCACAGGGTTACAGAAACTTTTTGCAACTGCATTGAAGACAGAACCATAGGGTTACAAACACATTCTTAACACTATTGTTAGCTAACACTTGTTTTCACAAGAGGTGGGATGGCACGAGAATGCGCCAAGTTTAACAAAAGTCTAGTACAGGGATGCACAACCTTTTTACTATATCCGCCCGCTTTACGTTTAGTTTTCTGAATTACGGCCGCCAATGTCTTCAAGCCTTTTTTATTTTTTGTATTGCTTCTGATTTTCTTCCTCACACTGAGCCTAGCCTGCTTTCACACGCCTGTTTGGCCGTCTTTCTACTAGATATCCTCAGACAGTAGCCAAATAATTTTTATTTAATGCACGACATAAGTTCCATGTTTCAAAAATTTTAATTACATGATGTGCACGGTTGCATACATTTTCATCTAAGACCTAACCTTGTGCACCCCGATCTAGCAGAAAAGATAGCTGAAAAGCGCAAAAAGCCATATGCCTCTGTCATTTAGTCACATTAGGACAAGCCTCAGATTCCCACTCTTAAGGAGCAATTTTGCTACAGTCAGAGGCTTTCGAAACAAACGGAGTGATGCCAATCTCCATGATCTCATGGGCACTGACTTTAGTCTCATTCCTAGGCCTACCTATTACTACCGAAAATTGAACTACGTAGCCAACTGTGCTGATATCATATTTCATATCATTTAATGATGACCGGACACTACCAATTACGCTATGACTATGAGTCACTTATTTTAACTTTTTTGATCTAGTTGTTTAATTCACCTAAAAGCAATGAGAAATACATATGTTAATGTCAGCTATAAATCATTGATAAATTATTTATCTTTGTTTTCTATATAACCTCCACCTTATTGGATTATTTTTGTTCTTAAATTTGTTATTATCTGTTGCATTATCTGAAACCACTGATTGGATGGTTTGATAACCGCCCCTTTGTTTTCAAGTTCTTCAGGGCACACTGTGACTTCTACTGCCCATATGGGCAACTTTGGTATGCTTCATAATTTTATGTGGATAACTGTGGTATTTTTTCGTGGTCTGTGCTCTTCAGAAATGCTTTCGCCATATTATCACGCTCTGCCAATACCCACATCCTTATGGTAATATCATATCATGGCTGCTCCATGACTTCCTGCTTTCTAACCTGCATTGCCGCTCACTTCTCTCACATATGTGCGCATCTCACTCCTTCATCTGTAGAGGTAGCCTACAGCTTATATCTCAACTCTTCATACGATGCATGCCTGCCATCTTATTATTTGTTATGTCTGTAATTGATTTACTTTGTGTTTTCTCTTTATATATTGCATTTGCTTTTTTGTGTTTATCTGTATTTTATCTGGTTAAATACAAAAACTGTGCAAGTGCAGTCAGTCATTGCTCCAACATAAAGCCATAAAAATAATAAATCCAACCAACACGGGATCACTAGAAGAACATTTCCAGCACTTAAACATCTTATGCCTTTCCAATCTATATAGCTTTTCAGTGGGCAAATTCATGCACTCTCATCATAACAAACTGCTTCCAAATCATTTTGATGAATATTTTATTCCACTCAGCTCAATTCATTATCACTCCACAAGACTAGAAACCTCTAAAAACCTGTTTTTACCTAGAGTTAACTCTTCCTCAGGAAAATGTTCTCTTAAATTTATTGGCCCAAAAGTATGGTCTTCAATACCAGACGATATTAAATTTTCACCAATCTTTACCTATGGAAACTTAAGAAACACCTCCTACATGACAAAAATTCCCAACTATGAACTTAGCAACATCTCACTTCTCCAGACCAAATACTGTGTATTCTAGTATTCTGTAACTCTGTTTATTTTTTGTGTATATCTACCTTTTCGTATTTTCTGCGTGCACATTCTGTGCTTTTCGGCATGAAATTACACTTTTTGTTTTTTTCTGTTTTGTTTTGTTTTTCTTTTATACCTCATTAATTAGTTTTTGTAACATTTTTACTTTTTTTATTACTATTTTTTAATTTCCTTTTATTGCTAAAAATAGGCTATTCTAACCATACCAAATTCCTTCACTTAAATTCGATCCACTCATCTATGTACATAGGCATGCGCTTTCACCTGTACATTTTCTTCACCATGTTCTGAAAGAGTTATGGAAACGTTTGCAGTATGTCGTTGGTATCATTTTCATTGGCCGTGATTTTCATTATAAACAACATTAAAGCAGGGTGTTATGTTGGTGAAGTCTTATTAAATCACTTGATGTTTGCTGATGATATTTGTGTGTTTTGTCCAAGTGTACGTTGGTTGCAAAGAATACTAGATGTGTGTCAGGCTTATGCAGATTCGCATGGGATTATTTTCAACTGCAACAAAACTGTTTGTATGACGTTTTAAGGCTACGAGTGCAAAAAGCACAGTCACTCCATTGTTGACATTGGGTGGTCAAAACGTAAAATCTGTTAACCAATACAAATATCTGAGGATTGTATTGGATGCTGAACTCTCAGATGACAAAGATATTCCGAGACAACTGCAATATCAATATTGTGCAGCAAACAAGCTGCGAGCCTCTTTTTCCCGATGTTCAAATGCAGTTAAAAATGTTCTTTTTCGTTCCTTTTGAACGCCCATGAATGCATCACAATTATCGCGTAATTTCAGGAAGTCATGCATGCAGAGATTGCGTGTGGCCTATAATTTTGGATGCAGAGCTCTGTACAACCTGCCCTGGAGAGCGAGTGTTAGCAGGGGCGTAACGATGGGGGGCATGGGGAGCACAATTCCCCGGGCGCCGAATTACTATGGGGCGCCAGAAAAGTCCCAACAATGTCACAAGTACATTCTTCAATACAGTAAATTTGCTTCCGAAATACCTCATGTTCGAACATGGGGGCGTCAAACTTGTCCCGGATTCTTGTCCCGGGCGCCATCTAACCTCGTTACGCCCCTGAGTGTTAGTAGCCACGAAGTTCAAAATGTAACATTCCTACCTTTGAGGCTATGTTACGAAAAAACACGTACCTGTTTCTCGAAAGATGCAGAAAATCTAACAACATGTGGTTACGTGCTTTGGTGTAGTGTTTGTATTCGTCCCTATTCTTTGAACACTACAATCGCATTTTACTCTGTGAAAGAGTGCCCGAACATTGCAAAGTCTGTTCGGTTGATGGCGTGTCATGTCACAATGCATTCGCGTTTTGCCTGGACTCGAGCAGTTTTATGAACTGGCGCCTTACTCCGCAGCAGTGTTGTAACAAGTGTTACGTGTTAGCTAACATTACTGTTAACAATGTGTCTGTAACCCTGTAGTTCTGCCGTCAAAGCAGTTGCAAAAAGTGTCTGTAACCCTGTGATTCCGCCGGCTCCAATGCCTTGTAAAACGTTTTGTTTTGTCTGTTTTTATCGACCTGCGTTCTGCAGTGTGTGTGTTTATACTACGGACTCCGTGTCTGGTCACGAACAAATAAATTAAATTAAATTAAATTAAATACGTCAGTGCCAGTAACAATAAACCAGCATTGTGGAATTTCGAACAAGCTCAAGGAATAAGGTTCAGGTTGCAAGTGCGAAGTTTCAGCTCGTAAATGCTATTTCATCTTATGCTGAATATACATTATAGCGGTTCAGTTTGTTTTTTGTTCGCTGGAAGAACGCAGGAACGTTATGCAACGTAATAGATTAAAATGCGAAGTGGTGGTTGTGCAGGTGAGTACAGTCAGTAAACAGCGGAAGAGTCCCCTGATTTGATCACGTAGTGATTCCCAACCTTAGGTAAGTGAGGCCGACTTATGGGGTGCGCGAGCACCTACAGATCTTGCATAGAATCTCTTCAGGCAAATTTCTGTTAATTTCTTGCTTACGCATTTATCAATTTATCTGTTTGTTTGTTTATCTCAGACTCAAGATCCATATCATATAGGCTAGTAACAATTTGCCCGCACAAGAAATGCCAGTTACAGAGGGGGGACGTTAGGACAAAGGTCCCCAACCCGATACCTTTCAGACAGGTTTATGCGGCCCGCGGTGCCGTATTATTATTGAGTTGATATTATAATGTACCCCCCGATGCCGACAATTTGTCAGGGTGAATAATGAAAATTTTAGTAATTTTTAGTGCCGACGTTTCAGGGCTCCCTGCTGGCAAGCAGAACCATCCATCTCATTATATGTGCGCTAGGTTGGACCACTTCATGTACGTAACAAAACTGTGCTTGGTCAGAAGTTTGGCTTTATGTATGTAAACAATACAAATCTATTTTTCTCAACTGTATTTTTGTTTACATCTGCGTTTTCCAAAAAAACTTTACTTAACTCTTTTTTTCGCGTTTATTGTAATCTAGTGTCCTTTTTTGGGGTGCTGCATGTTTCCCCTCTCCATTTTGGTTTTATGGCCCTACACCCAAAAAGACTGGAGACGCTTGCTTTCGTTCATGCACATGAATGATAGGCTAATGGGAGAGAGTACACATCGAAATGAAAGTAAGAACACAAGGCGTCAGCCCCTGCTTCGTACATACCGCTATGCCCAACTGGCAGAGAATTCAGACATGGTGTTGCCATCTAAGTATACGTATCGTTGTTGCCGTGTATTTAAGAAATCAGTCCAGTAGCGACCTTCAACATGATCTGATGTATAGCCCAATCAAGACTGCGAAAACTAACATCCGTACTTGCCATTTTGCTGAGACTCACGGCATTTCGCTCGTCGATTTTAATTTATTCGCAGAGGTGAACTAAGTTTATTGCAGTGGCCAATCCAATGGGGTCTGTTGGAGGCAACTGCTTCACCAGTAGCATAGTCAGCCGAAAATTTTGGGGTGAGCCAAATAGTTTGACTTCAAGCGAGCAACAGTATTTTGTCTGGGACAAAGCCTCTCAAAGCACTAAATGACAAGATATGCTAGAAATTTGGGGGATCAGGCAGTGGTGTAAGAAGAGGTTTGAGCCAGGAAGGCATGGCCTAGCTGAAGGGGGCCCACCTGTCACCGTAGGGGCCCCACTAGCCAATAACTCAGAAAAAGGTTAAGAAATGATGGTGAATCTCTGGATGTCGTGGATGTCCATGCTAGATGAAAAAAAAAACGAAAACACCCCGAAAAACGCAAAAAAAACAACAAATTAAAGAATACTAAATATGAAAATGTCAACTAAAGGGGGCCAGTTTTTACATTTAGCTTGCCAGGGGGGCGGCTCGCCCCCTTTCCCCCGTCAGTCATGCCACTGGGGTCAGGCCTCCTTGGTCCCCTCGCTACATCTATGTAGCGAGGGGACCACCAAACCCCTGCAGTGCCCCTGTTGAATGGCATGCCTTTGATATAGATGCGCTCCTTTTTAGTGCTTGTAGAAGCAGAAAGGCTGATTAAAAGCACCCCTAAAACAATGCTTTACACTGTGAACATGCAGAATTTACGAGTCGGGTAAAGCCTTTGGTGGGCTTCTATTATCACATAGTATCAACAATGCTTTTGTAATAATGCTTCTCTTCTGTCATTTTTTGTTAGCGTGAGAACTGCCAAGCCTTGCTCAAGCAATCTCAAACGCAATTCTTTTGTTTGCTGGCACGGTTCTCGGTTTTCCGCGTGTTTGCGCAAAGCTGACTTGTTTTTGTTCCAAGTTTATTGCTTTAATGCTTGATGGCAGCTTTGAAAGGCAGAAGCTAAAATAGAAATGCAATGTGGAAGACTCCTTTAATTGACACCAGAAAAGCCTCCAATACAAAAATGTTTTAGCTGTGTTACCACTATCAGTGTAGTCGCTGAGTCCGGCCTGTCTCCTAGCTTTGTATCATAAAGGTTTGTGGATGAGTTTCTTGTCAGAACTAATGACCCTGGTTTTAAAGTAATCAAATAGCATTGCACCATCATACAAGGTGTGAAATGCTGAATGCAACATGCATTCTAACGTTGTATTCAGCATTTTGAGCAAAAATGACTGAAGACTGTATGGAGTCTCTTCGGTCGCAAATTCACAGGAAGCTTTTGCCGGACACTGACGATATGGTGGATACGATATTGTAGGAAAAGCGTCGTCTTACTCCGGTCGTGCAACTTCACATTTAAAGAAACTGTTTTAATGTAAACACTCTTTTTTCGAAGCGGCTTTCACACAGTTATCATTTTCTAAACCGGTCACGGCCATTCCTCTGCGCATTGTGTTTATCCAGGGCTGCCCAAAAACAATGAGATCCCCAAAAATCGCAACGAAACTTTAATTTGAGGAAAATTGTCTGCAAGATTTAAAAAGTGGTCATCAGTGCCTGGCAAGAACAAACCTTAAAATAATCGAAATGTCAAAAATTTTAGAACAAATATTCAACGAATGTTATGTTTGCGTGATGTGGTATTGTGTGGAAACGCCAGACCTTTACGTCATTGTAGCTAGGGCCTTCGGCATTAATCCACACAAGTATGACAGCCTTCGAATGAAAGAACGACGTCTGCGCCAAACTTTGCAAAAATTTTTGGAGGTATGCGTTAGATCCGCCTTTGAGCGATTTGATGATTTTTTCAGCACAGGCTGAAATATTTCTCTAACAAGACCTGTGGAAATTGGTGAATGCATTCTGGACCCACTTAAGATTATGAACTTGGTCATATCTGAGCAACATTTTAAGAATTAAATGTTTCTTTGCAGAAATTTTCTCTTCTATTTTCAATGTTTGTAGCGTCTGATTGCTTTCGATTTTACTTTTTTTCAAGTATTTGTTTATTTATTTTTAACAGTTAACCAAACATGCACTCAAAACAAGGTTAATCTAAACAATGCTGTTATATCGGCCTGTGCCTTTCTCAAGTCCTCCAATTTTTTCCAGCACGACTCCGTTTGGAAACTCAAAAAGTACCTCAACCTCTATTAGGAAAATTATTCAGGATTAAAATGAACGTAAAATGTAAGCAAGGATTTGACCCGCTCCGATGAACACCTGGGAACTGTCTGCCAAAGTCGGTCTGACGAAGAGACAGACCGGTATCCACGGGGAGCTTTCGGGAGCAGCGCCACACCAAAAATTTTAAATTTTGTTGTTCCCAGAAAAAATTGTTTTAAATATATAATTTAAAAAAATATCTTTTGCCTCTAAAAAATGTATTTTTCTCCCCAAACCTTAAAACCTGCCAACGGGCCTACGAAGAGAGATATAGGGGCTCATACGGTGTCACGCTTCAAATTGCTGCGAAGACACCAACAGGTTGTTTATATGCGAAAGTGTCATGGTGAACCAGGCAGAGTTTTACTTTAGCTGGATATAGTCTTTCTCTGCCACGGTCAGGTTCTTGCAAGTTTAATCATGTCTATGGTACAAATCGGAAGCTGTCAAATGCGCCAAGATTTTTTTCGCGTACATTCTTGAAAAAATCACGGGCTTCTGTGTTTTTTTACAAGACGAGCTTTGTTTGTTTATTATCGCTGACGCTACCATTCAACAGATGTCTATTAAGTTTACGGAACTCAGACGTGAAAAGCTACAACAAACGTCATGGTCTTTTCGCAGCAACACGTTCAGGATCGACAGATGGAAGTTGAAAGAAAGTTACACTTCATTACTTGTTTCACATTACCTACAGTTTTGGATGTGATTCGTTGGTTCTCTATTATCCGCTGTCTCCAGCAATTTATTCTCTGTTTGAGCGACATAAAGTATTATGGAGCAGATGCACGTATAAAAGAAACGAATGTATTTACAATGGCAAAATAGGTTTGACACTTTATCTAACCGCTGGTAAACGACTAATATTAGCCTGTTCTACAAGGAGGTCAGAGCGATGGAATATTTAAAGGGCAAGTGAGCGGAAAAGTAAGAGAAACATCAACTGGTACAAAACACATAAATGAAATCAAAGCAATGAGCATTATGCAAATAAAATGCTTCGTGCTCCCTTGATCTTTTTACCTCATCTTCTGACAGTATTACTACCACCTGTTATGGTAAATTTAGGGCAATGTAACCGTACTTTGGAGCAGTCTGTAGACTAGATGCAAATTTATGTTTGGCGTAAAATATCAGAACACTCATTGCTGTGCTGTATCACACACATACTAACATCCTGTTTTTACCTTTCAAGCATAAAAGGTACAGAACGTTTGTTTTGCGACCTACTTCATTGGAAAACATACTTGCAAAATAACTTGCTAAACTCACTAAGGCTAATGCAGAATAGTGAGTTGTTCTACTGTATTTGACTAGACTACTAAGCCAAGCCAGATACAAGATGGTTTCTCTCAAGCATCCTGACCACTATCAACAACTGCAAAAAGTTCTTGATAACTTCCTGAACCATCTGATGCTGGCAAACATGGCGAAGGATGCGCCACACGATCAATTTATCAACGTTTCCTGAACCTTGCCACGAAACTATTTATCTTTGCTATTCTGTGATCCAATGTTGTTTTTAACAGTACGACTTAAATAGTCTATAGCAGTTGTGCAACTAGTACGCATTACGCGAGGCAAGGTAGACCATAGCTGAAAATAAAAATGATTTGGTTCCGAAAAGTTTAGAAGTCTTAAAGCCTACCACTCCCTTTGAAAATTCTCTGGTTTGTGAATTTGAAACAAAAAGGTACTGATGGTTTGCAAAATTAAGAAAAAGAAAACTTGATTGGTTTAACTGCAAAATATTGTAAAATTGAGTTCATAGTGCTTTTAAATCATTTACTATTGCAGCAATAAGCACTCGAAACCTGTTGCGCTAGATTACGTGTATATGCAAACCTTTGATTGAGCTATTTTCTATTGCAGTAGAAAACGTTGCATGTTCAAATTGTATTATGATGAAGTTATTTTAGAAAATGTCAAATCTGGCTCACGCAACACCTAAACCAGTTTACACAAGAGCTTCAACGTCGCCATAAGGACTAATACTGTATTAGCAAAGTGAACTACTATCACCAGGCACACTGCTCACCATAGGCGTAACTTTAGCATATCTCGTCATGTTGTGCTTTGAGAGGCGGTATCCCCAACACAATACTGTTGTTCGCCTAAAATCAAATATTTTGGCCCCACCCAATTTTTCCCCCAAAAAAATTTTATGCTGGCTACGCCACTGCTGCTCGCAGTCAACATACAGGCAGATTAAATTTAGAAGGAAGTTAGCTGACTTGGATGGGACATAGGTTGTAAGTGCCTTGAGGAAAACACGTCTAATTTGGCAAAGTAAAATTTGACACATAAATCTTTTATTGCTTCAATAAATTTGTTTCAAGTCGATCTTGATAAGCCATGAAATTACTTATGATACTGTTATGAAAAGGCACCTCTGCCTACTTTGCACCCTTTTGAGGAGGCAAGGGGGGAAATGCCCCCTTTATCCGGCGTCCTTGGTACCGAGACCGCCATCCTGATACCGGTAAATGAAGTTCATTTGGAACTTTTGTCCAAGCACATCAAGAGTAATCCACCTGGATTTAGCAATGTTGTATTGACAGGCAGGGAGTCGGAGTCGATTATTTTTGTAATTCTTCCCTGAGTTGGAGTTTGGATATTTTTATTCCCGGAGTCGGATTTAAAAAAATACGCTGACCGCAACCAGGGGAGCAGTGTCCCTCTAAGAAAATTTTACACTGCGCAAATGTTTGTTTTAGTGCGCATGCAATTGCGCAACCATGTGTACACACAACCAGTAAAACGTTTCAAGCGTTAAAAGGCCTATGCGATATGTATTCGATATCACATTTGGAATGTTGCAAGTGCGTGAGAATGAGATTTTACTGTGCAAACGGTCTGGTATGGTTTATTCTAGTGGCGTATCTAGGGTATGGCAGGCATGGCACGTGCCATGGGCGCCACTTTGATGGGGGCGCAAAATTGCTTGGCAAAAATTTAAAAATTTTATTTACAATTTCTTGAATCTCTATTTTGTGACCCATACAACCATAAACTGCAAAGCTGCATAACACAGCTCGCCTGTATCTAATGTATTTTAAGTCGGGCGTATCTCGCCAGCACCACCAAGGATTATGACAAAACTGTGGCATTGTGACCGGGGACGCCGGAACGTCGGTAGGGCAGGGGGGGCATAAAATGTTGAGGGCAATGCAAAACTTATGAAAAGCAAAAAAATGATTGCCAATTATCAGGCCCGTAACTAGGAGGGGCGCAGGGGGCTTAGTGTCTCCTGAAAAAATTTTTGCCACTCCCTGGAAAAATGTGTTGGACATAGTTTTTGGGCCCCTCTCAATAAATTCTTCGCCTACCCTGGTGTCCCAATCTGGTTAGGGCCTGCCAATTATGCTTGATACAGTTCAACAACAATGTCGTCTTCAAAAATAATAAAACAAACTATAGACAACTTGTTTAAATTCGATCTTGATAAATAATAAAATTATCTATGAAAAGACACCTTTACCCCAGTTGTCCGTCATTTAAAAGGTCAGGGAGGCAATGCCACCACTCTCCGGTGTCCATGCTGCTTGCCGCTATCAGCAGTCACAGCCTCGCTACATTACCTGCCAAGATGTCTGCATTCAAGAGTCACATACGACAAAACGCCTAATATCGCAACTTGAAGTGAACATTTGAAGATTTGTAGCCATGTTATTATTGTTCAAAATGTTTGATTTAAGGCGAATAACACTATTTTGCTTGTGATACCGCCTCTCAAAGCACAAATGACTATATGTTCTAAACATTTGCGGAGGACATGGCCCCGTAGGCCCCTCAGCTACGTCTATGCCTGCAGGCAAAGGAGCGGACACGAGCGAACTGCAAGCTCGGCACTGCATGACACCAGAACAGTGAACTTGGCTCTTGCGCAGTGTGAGTGTCACACCGGCAACTAAACTGTTATTGCAAGAAATAAATCAATTAATCGAAATCGAGCTGCTGACGTCAAATTTTCTAAAACGTTTTAGTTCTTAGCATGGCGTAGCCAGGGCGGCCCCATGGCCTTCCCAAATTTTTAGAAGATATAGTCATTTTGTGCTTTGAGAGGCAATATCCCAAACAAAATAGCGTTATTCGCCCGAAATCAAACATTTTGGCGTCCACAAATTTTTGGGCTGGCTACGCTACTAGTTCTTAGTCCCACTTTCCAGAGGGGCAAATGCCCATTTTGATGTCAGGGCAGATCCAGCCAATAAGTTTACGGGAGCGACTTCAGTAGTATTTGTTAGTTAAGTCTCATCACCAGAGGCGTAACTAGAGGTTTGAGCCAGGGGAGGCAAAGTTTATCTGAAGGGAGCCCACTGGTCACCGCAGAGGGCCTACTGGCCAAATTCTTTAAAAAGTTAAGAAATAATAGGGACGGTCTGGGTGTCGTGGATGTCTATAGCAGCTAAAAAAACTGAAAACATCCCGAGAAATGCAAAAAACAACAACCTAAATAATACTAAATGACAAAATGTCAACTAAAGGGTCCCAGTTTGTACATTTAGCTTGCCAGGGGGGGAGACTTTCCCCCCTGTTAGTTATGCCACTGCTCATCACGGGTTCACTACTGTAAGAAAGATGAAGTATACTTCACAAGACTTCTGTGACGAATCAATGGATGAAAAAATAGCCTTGTATTGCGAATGCTGCTTTCCGAATTGTACACAATCATGGTAAATAAAGTTAATTTGTAGGTTTTAGGGGAAGCGATCGTCCCTCCTGGATTCGCCCCTGTTTTGATGCCCCTGCGGACGCCCATAGCTTTGACGTACCACGAGTTCAGAACTGTTTGCTTGAGTTCAGTTTAAAAGCACACCCATAGCCATAATGGTCATTGTTTTCGCATTTACATTTTTAGCGACAATGTTGACCTCAAAACTAATAACAGAAATTATAGAAAACCATTCTGAATTTTAGGTATGCGCGAATAGTTGCAGTAAATGTGTTTCTACTTGATGTTGATAAATCATGAAATTACTTATTATACTGGTGTGTAAGGGCACTTGTGCCCCCGTTGCCCCCTCTTTCAAAGGGCGGGGCGGGCAGTGCCCCCGTATTGTACCCGCGATCCGGAGTTCCTGATTGTGACATGACACGACGGTCAGACTTTGTGACAGAACGAGAACTGTCGCATGCCAAATCTACAAGACATCGTCCTTCTCACTCTATAAGTAAGGCTAAGTCAGTCCGTACTGCTGCATTTCAGCCAAGAAGATATTAGTCAGAATATGGTTGAGAGAGTCAAGACCGTGGCTGTGAGAATCTGACTGTTACCCAAATAACTGTTGTTGTGGTCCTACAAATTTGCAAATTACTTAAAGTGCTGCGGCCCACTCCGACTTTACAAAGCTTCTTCGATGGCCATTATTGTCCGACAAACAGGCTGAATATAATGCTCCAGTCCAGAGACTAAGGTAAAGAACATTAGTTAGACCTCGAAAAATCAGCAGTTGCTATCATTACTGTGACACTTGAGCAAAAAATGTTAACTCATGAAAGAAGACATTTGTTAGTCTTGTTTAGAGCTAGCTTTTTCTGTTTCTAGTAATTTAACTATTAGATATAGGTACAATTTTTACGATAGATAAACCATGAAGAAAATAAATGTTTTAAATTGTAAAATATTTGTGTTTATTTGTACTTTACTTTCAGCAACATAAAATATAAATTATTTATTCATAAGGACCATAACATGCTTCTATACTCATTAATTTTTATATGAAGAATATCAAAACATTCAAATAATAACGTTATCATAATTTATAGGCCTGCATAGTATTTCTTGAAAACAATTGTATATTTTACGAAAAAATCAAACAACATATTGCAACCGCAAACGACAATTTTATTTAAAATGGAACACATTTAATTTGAATTGTACAATAAATCGTTTAATGCAAAATTGCAAGTCATGTATCACTTGTGTTCGAAAAACACAATCGAAACAATTACCCAGCCTTTTCCGGTCAAAATTATATAAAAATGCCAATTAAAACAACACTTCCCGTGCTTTTATCGAAGCAAATTCGTTTATGATTTCATCAAAGTCAGCTTTTTCTGTTTCGTCCCTTTCTATACTCATCAAAGCTAGATCACACAACCTGCCCTGACTTATTGTTAGTCATTAAGGCCCGGAAGTATTAAAGCAGGAGTTTCCAAACTTTTTTGTCTGAGGGCCACATGAGCCATTACAGAACATATCGGGGGCCGGACATCTTACGTAATGTGATTGTTTCAGGCTATGTTACATTCTGCAAGTTTTTTCGTAAATGCTGGCATATTTCGTTTTTAGGTGAACCGTGGCTTCGAAAAGCAAAGCAGTGGATGACCTGTATTTTTGATATTTCCTTTCTTTTAACGAACTTTAATAAATTTTGTGATGTTTCTTCAGAGTGAATAAGTACTGCAGATTCCCAACTTGTTTCCCAAGTCAAAAATGTATTCACTACCAAAAGTCTCAGCAGGCATTCGTCAATTTCACGTGTTACTTTTTTTTATAAATATACACATCAACTCACAGTACACAAGAAAAACAAAGTAACAAAACTGAATAGGGCAGCTGTCATTGCAATGACGCAAAATTTTTATCCCAAATCACTGTTAACGCCTGTTACTAGTCGCAGGTATTAAAAGGTCTGGTAACAGTGGCGAATCCAGAAGATAAATTTGGTGCAATTTCCCCCCCAAGCGAACACAGCATTTCCTTGAAGTGGTGCCCCTGTTCAAGTATGGTAAATTTTGCTTGTTCACATAATTAGCACGGTTGCGGAGTTACTATGTGTCAGAGGTTTTAGGGTGGAGTCGGATTCCTAACAACACTCGGAGTCGGAGTCGGATTTTTTAGCCCGACTCCGGAATCCAATTGGATCATTTTTACATCACGCTCCTAAGTTGGGAATTCCTGTTGAAATTATATTTTTTCTTGTGATACTTTTGTTGAAACAGAGATACTTTCTGTGTACCACGATTTCCACTGAGTGTTGGTTGCTACAAAATTCTTGACAGCCAAACTTCATTTACTTTATGTTAAGGTGTCGGAGTCGGAAATTTTCGAAAGGTTGGAGTCGGGAGTCGGAAATTTTGGAAAGGTCGGAATCGGAATCGGACATTTCACCTCCGACTCCGCAACCCTGAATTACTTAGGAAGTTTGCAATTAGTTCAAAGGAAGACAGAAGCAGAGAATAATGATAACATATTCTTTTGCACAAAGCTCTGCAGAAGAGAATTTCAGTCAGAGTGGTCATTTAATTTAGGCAACATAAAACTCTGAATTTCCAAGCTGGGGAAGTGTATTACCAACAGAACAGAATTTTCGGGAGGTCTACTGCAGCTCTGTCAAGATTCAGAAAGGTGTGCGGCGTATGCTTTGACAGTACGCCCAGGCGCGTGACCAGGTGGTAGGTGTGGGGAGAACAAACCGCAAATCAGAGAAATCAAGTTTATAACTGCAATCCAACTTCGAACCTTTGCAATTACACAAAACTTATTTAAAAGAAATAGAGAGGAACATATCTCACAGGAGTTCAGCAAAACTCCGATAAAAGTTTCAACGAATGACAAAAAAATCATTACAAGTTTTGATTGCCAAATTACGCGAAAAAGTCAGAAAATGTCCTAAAAATCAGACAGTTCTCCTAACATTGCAATTTTTGAACTAAATTAATAAACATGAAACGGGGTCAGCAGTTCTAAAAGAAGAAGTGCACTACCAGCGCACATGCGCCTCCCTGAGCATACCACTGGATTTTCGAAACAACGTTTTCAGCTTGCCAAGGATCATAACTCTCCTTTCACTAAGTCTGAAGACCGTGCATTTCACTAGCACTGGTATTATCGCCCTCAGTTGCCTGTTTCTCACGTCAGATTTTCAGAAATGTTCCACTATTACTGATACACTATTTCATGTTTGCTGAGCCCCCTAAAAGCCTAGGTTGTATGTATGTCATAAGCAATCAACTAATGAATTCAGTTCAACTTTCAAATTTTTAACATGTCTACTAACGTGGGTTCCAGAAGCAGTGGATGACCTCATTTTTACATTCATTTTCCTTCGCATGAAATTTGATAAATTTTGTGATATTTTTGCAGATTGAACAAGTACTGCAAATCCCCACTTTTTTGCACCTCCCAAAAACTCTGGCTACGCCACTGGCTGTGTATTGCTTGTAGTTTTAAATTATAAGATTTGCGTTGCAATTCATATTAATATACTTGTAAAAAACTCCTTGGTTTGAAACTAAACAACATTTCATTATTTACTTCCAAAAACTCTGTGTGGGTTCGTCAACAATCTGTCCAACCAATTTTAGCAACACATGAACCAGGTTTTTTGATGTGTTTTAGGGACCCGATTCGGGTCCCTACAGGTCCATACCGGGCACCTAATATTTTGTGTAAAAAAACCTGCATAAACTGAAACTTGCAGCTGCGAATTTTTATCCCATCCCCTCAAGGAACACTGTTTTTGACACAATTTTAGGCCATAACTCTCCTACGGCTAGAAAGTCAAATAAGACATTACAAGATGCGGATTTTGTGTACTTTCTGATAAACAAATAAATTGACTTTTGTCATTTTTTCAGACAGATAACACTGGCTTCACAATGGACGTTCTGTTGACGTCCCACTGCCCCGCCAAATTTTAAGTGCAAACCCTTTACGAACCGAGAAAGTCATCGTAACTGTTTTTTTTAACAGAAAGTCCACGAAATTCTGCATCTTTCGATGTCTTCATTGACTCTCTAGCGCGATCGGTCGGCGAGTTACAGCCAAAATTGTCTCAAAACCACTACAATGACTTTCGCGGTTCTTAAAGGGTTGGGGTGGTCGCAAATCACAACATTCGTCGAACAGATTTGTGCATGAAGATGCACAACAGACCTAAACTTACGAGCTTTGGAAAAGAGCGATTTAGCTAAAGGCCAGTGAAACGGTTGCGGTTCCCACATGGCATAACAATTTCATAACTACGGCAGCCGAGTTTTTCAGTTCAGTTTATTCTTGCATCCCGACCAAGTACAGAATACGTGGTCAGGAATGCAGGGAGAGGAAGCGACGGCCGGAGCTGTCATTGGGTCACTGCCCCCAAAATCCACGCATAACAACAAAATACAAACAAAACACCATAGTGAAAAAAATGCAAATGTCGCTAGAGAAGTTGCAGTAACTAACTTATAAGTTAACAACACCACATAATGAACAAATAAAAAAACACTCTGAGTTCAATCAATTAATTCCAGTTTACAACTGCAGCAAGGCCCATCCCTCAGCCTGCATATCAGCTGTTCATTTGACCACACATACAAAATCACAACTTTCCAACTGTTTCGAAGATACTGTGGGCTTGTGTGATGTTAGTAACGTTTGTTAATCGTCCTACTTCCGCAAGTGATGCAAGGTTGAAAACGTTCATTTTCCTGCCACTGACCAAACTACGGCGTCACCCAAGAAAAGTGATATAAAATTGTGTTGCCTTCTCTCAATGAATGTGTAACAACCAGCAGAGAAAATGATTGATCGCCGTTATGTACGACGCAATTTGTCTCACTGAGCATGAGTGCAGTGGCCCGTTTGCGCCTTGCAACGATCCGTTATATTTTAAAAAGTCACAAGTCACTGTAAAAAATTGTCATTTTTCACTGATAAATTATTTGAAACTGAAAACTTTTTTTTTTCAAAAATATTATTTCAAAGAAATAATTTCATGACGAATTTTTTTATTTGCTGCGTCCAACTCTGTTAACTAAACGTTTCCCATTGAAAGTCGCGAATAAACCATGCTGTAAATCAATATTTAGCATTTCCGTTTCGTATTGCAGTTTTTTTACCTACTATAAAGTAAATAAATCATCGCTAACCTTGTTACTTCCACTGTATGTTGCTTTCTCTCAACTAGTCAAAGTCTTTTATAATAATCTTTGTTGAAGTCGATTTTAAATTATAGCTGTTTTTATGGTGGGCGGAATTAAAAAATGCATGCCAGAAATGGAAACGTTTTGTAGGCGGTTTTGAATGGGCCCATGGGAGTCGGAAGGATTTTTTCCAGGAAGCCAATAGTAGATTTTTTCGGGGGTAGCCAAAAAGATTATTTTGGGATGGCCAAAAGTTGGTAAATTTTATTTTACCCACTCAAAAGTACGAAAACAAGCTTATTTTGCTAAACATTTATAGAAAAATGTCAAATTTCAAAAATCTATGGGGGCGAAGACACGCCCGTGATCAGGGGGGCGCAGGTGGGACGAAAACCCCTTGCAAAATTTTTCGCCTCCTTTGAAAAATGTGTTGGACATAGTTTAAAACTATTGGACATATTTAAAAAATTTGGGGCCTCTCGGAAAACTCTTCGTCCCCCAAGTGTCCTAAGCTGGTTACAGGCCTGCCAAGATCCACCTGCCCTCTCTTCTGACGCCCAAGCATAGGTCTATCTAACCTAGCAGTTAGATTAGTCTAGTTAAACTGAATAGATGTCATAGGTGTGACGTGGATTACTAAAACACCAACATTAGGAAATGTCATCAGACATGTTAGTAACCTTTGCAGTCCGAGTCGGATTTGCCACTGGGATAAAGTGTGCTTAAGCAGAGGGACACCATCTCCCTTCTTGCAAAAAATATTCAAAACTCCTCTGGAATGTCTCAAATTATTATATGTCCTTCCATTTAACAAAAGTCTTGCACACATTAACACTCAAAAGTCAGGTTGATCTACAAGTCACTAATCTTCGTAAATTAACCGACGTATTTTGCGTATGTTTGTAACGTGTTTATTTCTGCTGATCAAAAACTAAAGCTGCAGTGAAAATACATAAGTTGAGGTCAGTGGTGCTTTTGCCTCATCCGCGTCTGCCATCAAGCGGGTTCAAACTGGAGCGCGAGATGCGCCGAGGCTTTTTCAGTTAACTTACGCGAACCGTCTGGATACGTGTTTTCCGCAATGCCGCACCGGATCAAGATGGGATTACAATAGTGATCAGTGAAAGTTTCGCACACATTGTTGAAGTACTCAGTCACATCCATGATTATGACATTTAAATGGGCGATACCAGGCAAGCTCAAGGGCTGTTGCCAAAATAGATGAATTTGTGTTCGTTCTTCCTCTTTGGACAGGTTTGCTTGAGCAGTTTCAGAAAGTTAGTAATGGACTACACGATTTCATTGAACACATGCCCAAACCTATACTGTTCACTTCTGAAATTGGGTTCCGGCATATGGGAAGATTGATTTTGATGAGCAAACAAGAACTACTTTACCTGATGTAGAGTACAAAACTCTTCTAATTAAGGCTTAAAGTGCGGAAAAGGTAATAGAATGACGGCAGTGCAACTGAATCCTTCAATTAAATTCCTCTAAGACATAAATTTGAGATACATTCATTTATTCCAGTAACTGATATTTTCACTAAAATTTCAAGAGAAAACTGTGTACGGGAGTGCTGCCGCCAATCAGGCCCGTAACCAGCAGGGGCAACCGGGCAATTGCCCCCAATGACATTTTCAAAAACATTGCGAAAGCGCCAATAAGTTTTTTAGTTGTAAGGTACAGTAACAAGTTACAATCATTTTGACCTCCCCCAAAATTTCAGCTGATCGCGGGCCTGCCGACAATGTTTCGTTTTAATGTATGTGCAAGCAACGCATTGGGTAGGATTGTTGATGCGTTTTTGTGACTCAAACAACAGGTAGCAGAATGGAATAAAAAGAGCAAAACACATAACAAAAATAAAAAAGGCAAACGAGAATGACTTATTAATTCTGCAAATTGGTGAACTAAAGACACAAAGGGTTGGCGAAAGACCCCATGTGTCAAGGTGGCAACTACTTAGCGAGGTTTGTGTTTGGCAAAAGTCAGTACTAAATTGCGGACGTTTCAGGTGAAAATGAACTGAGAAAATGCATTAATTTGAACATCAGACTGAAGTTAATAACAAAGCAGGTTAAAGAAAAGCAAAACAACAAAGGGTGAAAAGCATTCCTATGTAGTAGTGAACGTTTGGAAAGATGAGGGGTACCAGGCCCGCAGCCAAGGGGGGTCATTCGGAGGCATAGTGCCACCAAAATTTTGTGCCTAGAAAGTTATTTATTAAAACATATAACGATATTCTTCTCCCCCTAAAATGCATTTTGCCCCCAAAACCTGGCTAGGGGCCTGAGAGGTACTACAGAAAGAAAATGCACTATACACAAACTTACAGAAAAATGGAACAAACATAAGAATGAAGAATCAGCTGGCATATCATCAACAAGACATTTTTGTACTGTTCACAAAAGATACTTAAGTTTTCAGAAAATTCAGACCACAGTTGGGGAACAATAGACGTTGCACAAGCGCTGAGTCAAACATGTTTTCATTCTGGGTAAATGGTATTTTATCGAAGCAAGCCTTGTTAATCAATGTGAGCTGATGCAATCTTGTAAAAGTATTTGTCAGAGTGTTTAGACAGTTCACGGTCATCGAAAGTGTACATATAGTTGGCAATTCATCATTTAAATCAGGGGTGTGCAACCCGTGGCCCGGGAACTGAAGTTTTGTGGCCCGCGGAAAGATCCGGATTTAAAGCAAGCATTAAGGTTTTCAAAGGATATTGCCAATCTTCCGTGGGTGGCCAGCGATTTGTCTAGCCCGCGGAGCTTGACACACGCCGCCGCAGCTGGCGGACTAATCCCATTTGGCCCAGCACTGATGCAAGCAGGAGACGTCGTCGACTATTTCGCAGGCACAACAAAAACAGGACTCGTCAAAGAAGGCGCATCAAAACTCACAGACTGGTTTTCAAAGTCGAAAGGTCCAAGTGGCGAAAAACGGCCGCTCGAGGGTGGTGAAATTCCTCAGGAAAACGCGCAACAGGCTCGAGCAAACGTCCGTTGACAGGCGCAGAACAATCACAAGCCAAACGAAGAGGAATCATCATGGCAGAAGTGCAACACCCAGGAGCAGAAAAAGGAGGCATCCAACCACACCAAGCGCCAGAAGCACCGATCAAAATCCTTGTGCATTGGTGGAGAAGAGGGTCGCAAACACTGCCATTCCAGGCAATGCTGACAAACGCAGCCAATCCAACCTTTTATTGGATGACAGGAAGGTGGCAACTAGGAACAAGCTTGCAAGGCAACGGCTGGAAAAACAACTCGGGAGATCCGACAATGGACTTTGACTTAGCACGAATCAAGCGTGCATTCATTGAAATTTGGCCATTCTGTCCTGAAAACACAACAGCAGCATCAAGCCTTGATGTTGGACGAGCAGCAACAAATCAACTATTTTGGTTCGAATGGTATACCAGACAGGACGACGTTTACGGAGTACCCTATCTTGGAGAATGGGAAGCAGACGCTGGAAACAGTGAACAAATCATCAGAAGAAGCAACAGAAAACGAATCTTCCCAGGGAATGCACCGTTCACTGTCGAACTCGAACCACATGGCCACCACTCTTGGTCTGGAGCAGCAGCAGAAACAGACTTTCAATTTTGCCACAAAGCAGAAGACTGGGTGAAAGCAGGAGACGTCGTCAAAACCCCGACAAAAGCGGTTGATGCAGCAGTCTTCATGAACCCAAGGGCGTACGGACTGACAACACCAACAAACATCAAAGTGAAAATCCAGTACTATGAGCATATAGTTGTTGAATATGTGGGCGCTAACTAATTTCTCGCAGTGGTGCCATGTGTCACAATGTGTTTATCGTGTTTTCAAATGCTTAAGGCTTATTGCTACTTTGACAGGCCAAAAAGACAAAGCTTTCGACAGCGAGTACCTCGCAAGAACAAGATTCGATGCTTGGAATGCAGAATCAAATGAACGGTCCAAACATATTAGAAAAGTCGGTCTGCACACAGCGTTGCACGAACTGGGCTTTCACGGCAACATCGGAGAATGCACAACCAGGCCAGAGATTAGAAACAGGCGGTGCGAATGTCTTTCGGCGCTCAAGAAACGACAAGCTCGGGGTTGAGGCATGTTCATGGGCTTGTGCAATTTGGGAATCCGCTCTGGAAAGTTTCCGCTTCCAATGTCTTAAACAATCTGGGCTTGCTTTTGACTTACCTAGCACCGGTCAAAGACATCAAAGCGTAGTTGAAATATATGAACAAGGAATCTCGAGAAAACCAGAGCTTAGAAAACCAAATACTAGAAGAAGCAGGAAAGTACTTCCAAACAAAGCCAAGCTTTCCACAATTCGAAAAGTGGTTCCTTCAAGGGTATGGATGGGCCTTCGGGCAGACAAAATTGAGACGGTTATAGCGGAACTGGTCCGCTATAACAGACAAAACGTTGCAGAAGTCATCACGACTTTCAAATTATCTGCAAAAACAGAAGATGAAGCCAATAACGGCACCACAGCTGCGCGAAATGATAGCATGGGTGAGCAACAACGTCATCGCCAGATGGGACAATAAAATCCTGAATGGTTTATTGTTTCATATGACTCAGCCAACAAGCAGAAGCATCATAAAAGCCATCGCATGCAGTAAGCCAACCATTAACGAACATTAGAGCAAATGAAAACACAATGGCACAATAGTTGATCAGTGTAAACCAGTGGTTCTCAAACTTTTTCTGATCGCGTACCATTTGTGTGTCCCTTACCGTCATCACATACCACCTTGTTCCAGGAAAAGTCAATGTGCCAAATATCGTTCGATCAAAAGTCTGGAAAACCAG
>Ga0210059_1003733_pt1 | contig 24503 bp, 12 predicted proteins | sample Ectturendosymbi2_FD_188042 | JGI IMG/M metagenome (GOLD analysis project Ga0210059, IMG submission 188042) | Ecteinascidia turbinata endosymbiont from Florida, USA - Sample 2 (SPAdes) (version 2) | ecosystem: Host-associated > Tunicates > Ascidians > Unclassified | place: Key West, Florida...
GTTTAGTTGGAAGGACCCCAGGTTTCGTGGTGAGTACAGTCAACTGTTTATCCACAATATATGTGCTTTCCTGGCTATTCTTATCACAAGCAATTTTTCCTTTTCATGGCCTTTGCTTCCATAATTTCAGCCCCCCCCCTTAGAAAAATCCTGGCTGCGCCCCTGAACTCTATAGAACAGATTTACAAGAGGTTTCAGGCTCCATTCGAATTAAACTGAAGTTAGTTTCAGGGCAATTTTTTTCCGCCCCACCCAGTAAAATGCCTTCCCGTACACCTACGAGGACCAGAACATACTGTTATACTCATTTATTTTTACTATGAAGAATATCAAAACATTCAAACAACAACGTTCTCATAATTTATAGGCCTACGTAGTGTACCTGACAAAATTGTACATCTTAGAAAAAAATCAAACAATGTATTGCAACTGCAGCCGACAATTTCTTTTAAAAAGAAACACGTTTAATTTGTACAATAAATTATTTTATGCAAGTCATGTATCACTTGTGTACGAAAAACACAATTCCATCGAAACATTAATATATCAAGCCTTTTCCGGTTAAATTACACAAAAATGATCCTTTCCTCATCAAAGCTAGATCACATAATCTGCCCTGAATTACTATTAGTCATTGAGGCACGGAGGTATGAAAGGACAAGTCTGTTTACGTTAACTGCCTCCAAGAATTTTGTTCGGGTGGAGCCAATTAATGACGTTATCAGTCACTGACGTCGTTTTGAGTCCGACTGTTCTTTCCGTTCAGTTTCTAACAGTTGAAAATTTAATATAAAATTCTTAGGTGTGTTCGTGGGGGGGAGCATGCTGCAAAGTCTTGCTATTTCATCGATTTTGCAGACAGAAGTCCCGTCGATCTCCTACTATGTACAGTAACAGGTTGTTAGGTGTCGTACGAAGTACAGGTGCTTTATTCACAGCGAGCTCTTGATATTTGCAAACCGCGCAATTGCAGAAGGAACTCAATAAATATGTAATGGGAGTGTTGTTGGATAACTTCGCCGCTGGCTTTTTCGCTAGCTTCATTGTGACTGTTTCTGATATCGAGGGAAATTCTGAATAAATAATATGGTCATGCATTGGAACAATTTTAGTGAATGTAGCGAGCACGTGTCGTGCTGATTGTATGACATCAGTCGTCGCGAACCTTCCAGAAGGGCTCCAATTTAAATTAGCCTAGGGCCTCGAAAACGAAAATTCGCCTCTGGGTGGAATCAATGCCAAACAGAGTGAAAGAAGTTTCAAAGAACAAAGGCTGACATATTACCCTCTGAAACAAAGTTTTTCCTATGTTTGAGGCTGCATAAATGAAAAATTTTGAAATTCAGTGTTTTTTACACTTTGAGTCAATTACTATGAACACGACTGTTATCTCATTTGTCTTCCCTGAGAGATTGACGCCATGAGATAAACACATGCATTAGACGACAGAACGTGAGCAGCGCCACACAACAACTGTTTGTAGCTCTTAAGGTTTTATTAACAACGCTGCCAAAAACCTTGGCCATTCAGATTGCGCATTAGATCAAGAAGTCAGAACCAATCTAGTGTATCACTGTAATACTTGCAATGAAAAAACAAATGCAACAGCCCTAGATATTGCTTTCCGTAGGTGACGGAGCGCAGTTTGGTGATGAAAGTGAATTTCAGTTTGCGCCTGAGGTTCTGCTCCAGCGACGGAATATTGTTGGCAGCGTATGTGTCTGACGATCAACGCAAAATTACAAGCTCTCTTGCGTGAATTCATCCAAAACGAAGTTCAGCGCTTCTGACATGTTACAGCCACTCTTGCTCAAAAACTTACGCAAAGAATGACAAGTATTTTAGCCACACACAGCGCAATAAATTCTTTTATCTCATTTAAACAGCTGTACAAATAAGTATTGCACCACTTAAACTATAAATTTCACAACACGGCATCACTGTACGATCTCTTCGTCCCTGTAAATACAAAGTTCTTACCTGGCTTGCAGCAACAGACGAATACAATTATCTAAAACAGCTGTGTCCAACCCGCGGCCCGCATGCGGCCCAGTCGAAGGTTTTGTGCGGCCCAGTTTAGGTGTTGGTTGTAGTAAAAGTATTCTACATACTGACACCTTGTCCATATTTTGGTTGTCTAAAATTTCACATTTTTGTTGCATATGGTGCTCAGTGCCACTTTATGAAGTCTGCCACCATTGCAGTTAGGATTCGCACGCTTTCAGGACATTAGCTTTACTAAATTTAGTTTGCTAAGATCAAAATAAGTCATTCAATATGCGGCCCTGGCTAAGATAGTGACATGATTTTTGGCTCAGTGAGTCATTTGGGTTGGACATAGCTGATCGAAAACATGCATTCCCAAAGTCGTTCGAAAAGAACGTTTGCTGTGGAAAGGTGGGTGCGACAGGTGGGTTGTGCTGTACTGCAACACTGCCAGCATCTTTCATCAATCGAAGACATCTTGGGTGACCGCTTGTGGAATATATCACTGGCCTTGTGTTGCATTCATATTCAAGCGGATGCATCCGGCCTCAGTATCCGCGCACCAGCGTTGGAAGCTTGAAGCGACTGTTTTTACGGCCCACCGTGCAAATCTTGCGTCATTTCGACTTTTTACGTACTGCTGCGAAAAGAATTTTTACAGCGTATGCATTTCACAAACAACGTCAACATCAAATGCATTTCTTGCCGATGAATAAAACGTGTCGAGCACGAACGTAGAAAATATCGTGGCTAATTGAAACATCACAACTTTTTATATACAGTATGTCTTGAGATGGGACAACCCAACCAATGTAAAATTGCAAAAAACGGATACAAAAATGGGTTAGCATAGTTACTTGGGCACCTTCCTGGTCAGCGATTTAACTTTTGTTTTGAAAATAGCTGCTGCTCAATGAAAGGTACCTATCACACATTGAGCGTCTTGCTTTGGAGTTTTTTATTGTCAATTGAAGATGGAAAATTCAGCATGGCAATAAAACTTCGGAAAATAGTTTGTTTTGAAGATCCTGTGAAATATCAGTTGGTGGTCATTGTTCCATCGAACAAGTAACTAGTGTTTCCAGATATTAGGAGGTGGATCCTTGGTATGACATGTAACCAGCACCAAATAGCAGAGATCTGTTTGACAAATAATATTTAGTATTTACATGTTGTAGTATGGCTTATAACGCCTACGTAACGACCGTAAAATAGGAACACACTGTCGCAAAAACAACGAGCTAGTAAGCCAAAAAAAACTTTACACGGATCAGGCCTGCAACCAGGGGGCTACCGGGCAATTGCACTCTCCCGGAATTTTCAAACACACGATTAGTTGTTACACAATAGAAGTTACTATCATTCCCCCCCCGAAAATATCGGCTAGTTGCAGTCGTGCTATGGGTGCGTTGTGACGCCAGGGCATGGACTGTAACACGCACACAAGATGGCTTTATGCCAGCTCCTCGGGATCAGAATTTTTTTCAATTTAAAGCAACCTTAATCGCTACTTCAACGCCAAGACAAATTGGAACTAGGAACTGTGTTTACATGTGGTCGTTGCCATTTGTAAGCATCTAAACTTTGCAAGGGGTTGACACTTGATATAACACTAATGGAGTTTTCAGAAAGTCTGTCCACAAAATAAAAACCAACAACAAAACATCGTATCATTTCCACTAGTATCATGTACATTCTGCACCCCATAGCACAGCGACGTTCATTTTTTCCAGTGTTTTGGTCTATAAATGCCATGCTCATGAAAGCAATACAGTTTTCGACTATAGCACTGCAACATCCATGCGAAAAAGCAGGAATAAGCAAAGTCAAAAACAAATCGTATTTACTCATGGGGTTGGTATACTGCAAAGCTTATTAATTCATGTGTGAGCAACACTAAAAGCTGTTCCAGGGTGTTGTGCTTGGTCAGTTCTCATTTGAGATGAAAATCACAGTGTAATGCTTCATTCACTCAGAATGCATGACAATCATACCGAATGCACTTGGCAGGTTTAAAAACATGCATTAAATGACAGAGCATGCAATGTTCATGAGTCTATGCCAAGGACTCTTCCATATCAGATCCTATCTTAAAATAGCCAAGAGGAACAAGCCTGGTTACAGTATAGGATTTTATTTTTCCCCACTCTTCTACATTTTTGGAGCACAATCATTGAGCTCCAAACATGGCTCTGGTGTGTGCAATCTTGTGCATCAGCTAGATAGTTACAACAGTTCATAAACCAGCAGATTTTTCACATAGTGTTTTGTATTTCTTGCACAGAAGGTGATCTCGAGCATCACCCCACCCACCATTGGGCCTGGGTTGGGGTGCCACAGCTGCACTGTCTAATGCAACGTGTAAAGTTTCTGGGAAAAGCTGAGCATTTTGCAACTGAGCAGTGACTCCCTTAACAGCTTCTGCAGCATGGCAATCTTCATGGTTGTGTATACCACATGTACCAATGTGAAAAACACGAGCTGCATTGAAAGCAATTGTAAAAAGACTTCCTGGTATGCAGCTTGCAGCTGCTTGCAGGGACCAATCCCAATTGTAATCATCGTATTCACAAATCTTATCTGTACAGTCTACTATTTGGTTGTAAAAGCCTCGGGTGACCACCATCCCAATATTATGTGCACTACTTGTCCAAGCCTTTATCTCAACATGATTTCCTTGCAAGGAATAATCTTGGTGTTCCTTGTAATTTCCAAGCGAAATAGTTTGGCACCGTGAGCATTTAACATCTTTCAGCTCAACTGCTTTTGCAAGACAGTGCAGAAGATCAGGTGCAACATAATAATCTTCTTCGAGCAGGAGAACAGATGTACTACCCTTAAAAGCTCGAATACCACTGAACAGCATATGCAACTTCCACAGCCAATGATGTTTAATTTGGACAAATTTGACTTCTCGGTAATGACCATACATATCTGGATATTCTGCATTGTTGCAGCGTCTTTGAATAGCATCATGCTTTGACAAATCTCGTGGGCAGTCATTTGGATCTTCACCAGGAAATGAATTCGGATACAACTGCTTGGAAAAAGGGAAGAAAATTTTAAGATATCGACAGAAATCTATGCTACTTATCACCTCATCAACTTCTTTGGAAAACTGGTCCATGCTTATCACCAATGTTGCTTGTTCAATGCCTTTAACATTCTTCAAAGAGTTTACAAGCTGTGCAAAAAATGTGGCCCTATCATGAACTTGCACAACAAGTATAGGAGCACCATCGCTATGCTCACCAAACTGATCCAGATTTGTGATTGTTTGAGCAAAATTCATTGTCAAGGCATTTTGTCGCATGTCTTCAACATCACTACTAACAGGTAACTGCACAGGAGGGTTCTGTTGTGCAACTTCCACACTCTTTGCTAGGGCTGGATGACTGTCAACATTTTTTTCAAGTGCACTTAATTTCTTTCCAGGAATCATTAATTTTTTATACAAAATAAATATGCATGCAGCACCAACTACACCCATAAGCACTTTTGAGCGCCATTTTCTGTAAGGCATGGTTAAAAAATACTAGTACCACAGGCAATCATCATTTATTGATGTTCTGTAAACATACAAAAACAGTTGATTAGGTCAAGCAACCATTCTCAAAATATCAAAAATACCTCAGCATGAGGTCAAGATTCAAGAGGCACTTCCCTCACTATCATCACAAACATTATCCCATTTAAAAAATAAGTCTGTTGTAGCCTTACTTTATGCAGTCAATTGTTTGAAATCTTTACGAGATGTTTGCTTGCTGTAAGCAAACTGAAGTTGCAACCAGGCTGGTAGCCAGTTTTAAGGTTTGTAGGAGCAAAACACATGTTAGTGGGGCAAGATTTTTTTTTATTATATGTCTAAAACGATTTTTTCTGGACACAAAAAAATTTGGAGGCAGTCAAACAAGAATTTTAGTGATCGTACGTAATGAACGCAGAAGGTTGAGTGGCAATGTTCAAGCTGACTTCAGGTAAGTAACTGGTTAACAATATTACTTTTTCAAACTAAAACATTATTACTTTTAAACTCTTGTCTCATAACACTGATTTTTACAATAACTGAATGATTTTCATGATGTTTTTAGTATGTTTGTGAAATGCTTAGCAACTCTAGTGGTGTTTTCTAATTTTTAACTACTGATGAAAAAGTCACCAGTAGTTAATTCTGTGAGCATATTTTCTGTAACATAACATGCTTGTAACAATGACAGATTCCCTTTTATAATTAAAGTACATTCTATAACAGCCATTTGTGGTTAAGTTGTGTCATTTTTGGCAAACCAGGCTCACTGCAAACAACTCTAAACTGTATGGCAGGCACTTTTTGAAACTCACTAAGTATACATTGTTAGCATGTGATCAAAGAAGCACAAATTTGCATACAGTGCGAACATTTAAGACATGCTGTAATTTCCTTGTGGCATGAAGATACTGCTATGCTTGCCTGAAGCATGGCCTGAAATGTTTTCAACTAAAACAATTTTCTTAATGAACAATGTCACAGCAAACAATGTTATGTTTGGTGTGCATTATTACCTTGTTCAGAATTTACATTGAAGTGGCATTAGTACTTCCTGTTATTTATTATTGTTAGTTGGCAACTTAACATTCAACCAGGGAGTTGATTTTAAACAACAGCAACTGAGTCCTGGATTGCTGAAAACTAAATATTGCCTCATAATTGTTGCATGTGGTTTCAATGGCTTGCTTTTAGCAAAGGAAGCGGCTGCAGATACGCTTATGTTCGAATAAAATGCCAAGATTTTGGGGTTGCGATGAAATTGGCTTGACAAATCAGATTTTACTACTCTTGTTATTAGTGAGCTGCATGTTATACGTGGTTAAAAAACATTGCCCTGAGGAAGCCCACTTGAATAGGTGGGTGAAACGTCGGCTAAACATAAAAATCACCAGAAGAGCTAATTTATCTGCTTGATTTGAAACCTGGTGGCAAATGCTATGAAATAACGACATGACTTGCAAAAAGAACAGATATAAAGGTTTTTGCAATCTTCATAGGAAAATTAAAAATACACTGGCAGTGAATCTGTTTCTACTGCATTTTAGGGTCAATACCGTGTTGCAAGCTGTCAGTTGTTTACCAGGATGTCTGCCTGAGCAATCTAATGATGATAATCAACTAAGCACAAGTTATGTGTTGTTACGCCATGATTGTTTTAACATACTGGCCCATATTGACCTTGAACATGCTTGTGTTTAGAACTCTAGATCTGGTCTAGAGTCTAGGCTAACTGCTTTGAGAGCACAGTGAGTAGTTTTAGATTAAAGTTGGAAGCTTCACACACAGTTTCAAAATTACTTCAGACTTTGATTCAGGAAAGTTGGAATCTGAAATGATAAATAACCGAAATTTTAGGTGACACACCTATTATCAGGATGAGTTTGTAGAGTTATAAAACGACAAATGTTTGCAACTACAATTTTCAAGATAAGAATAAGAAATGAAGACCCAGTTATTTGTGATCTAGCCATTCATAAACCTTTATCCTTTGCACAACATTTTAGTGTGAAGCGGCATTCTCAAAATTGACTGACATCAAATCCAAAAACACATCCTTTTTGAAAAATGTTGAGAATGTCCTTCGTTCTGCACTGTCTTGTATCAATCTATGAATGGATGAGCTGTGTAAAAATCATCAAGTGCATCCATTCAATTAGTTGTGCTTGATAAATGTTTTTTGCCTTACTGTTTCTATTACATGGTAGTTTTACTACCATATAGTTACTTTCGCAGATTGTGTGCATCTGTATGAATCCACCACAGACTATAATGTCTCTTGAGTTTTGCAATGGGACGTTTACACACATCATTCACATCTAGGCTCATTTATCTAAAAGCTCAACTGGTGGATCAAATAAAATGTAAAACAGATGCATTTTTCATCAGACAAAACACAAAACAGCTTTTAAAGTATATCTAAAAGTTGAGCTTTCCGATATACTTTGAATTAACCTGGTGTCCTCGGAATAGCAAGACATCTAGGCTAAGCTATCTATCAAGGGGTCGCACTGAAAAACCTTTTTTAACACTTTGAGAGTCAGCGTATGATATATTCGTACTTCGATTTCGGCCTAAAAAAACAGCATTTTTCAGTTGCCTTACCAACACCCTAGCTCCTCCGCCGATTGCGCTAGAGAGCTGTTCAAGGCTCAAACGGATCGGCCAGTCTAGTAGATTGCACTCGAAAAAATTTTTTTGGTTGGGGGATGCAGATTTTTTGTGACTGACATCATAAGTGAAGTAGTTTTGGGGTCATTTTGGCTCATGTTGTCTGGTCTAGGGACCAACCGTTAGGCCAAAGAATTTCGCTGAAGTTTTCATTGGAAACTAAGCTCGAGTCCGAGTCCTTTGAGCCTTTGATTGACTTTCTAACGTTTCTGGTTCAAAACTATGATCTAAAATAAACAAATTAATTAATTAACTAATTAGTCAAACATTTTTACTAACTTACATCATAATTTTTGAACCCGAAACCCTAGCAGGTTCATCCAAAGTATCAAGACTCGGATTGTAGCCTAGTTTCCAGTAAAAACTTCAGCGAAATACTACCACCTAACGGTTGGCGCTCAGGGCCAGGCAAAGTGGGCCAAGGTAGCCTAAAAGTCCTCTACTTATGACGTCACTCACAAAAAACCCGCACCCCCAAGCAAAAAATTTTTTTTCGAGTGCAGACTAGAAGACTTGCCGTGTCTTTTGACGCTTCGACCAGGTCCGTAACCTGAACAGGAGCGAAGATATTCCCGTGCAAGGCCACGTGCTTTGTTTTCCAAAAATTCCCAAAAGCAGCCAGACGCCAAAGAGTTAAAATGGGGTCCCAGAAAAAAAGTTTGAGAAGCCCTGGTATAGAGGACGCATTTACATCTGCTGTGCCAATGGTTTTTGGTCTGCTCTCACCTTGGTGATTTTCATTTTGGTAGTACATAGTGCTTGCACATTTCAATTCTTGGGATCAGTTTTTCTACACGTTTTCCAAAAGTTTCCAAAGTTTTGGTTTAGCATTAGGGTTACAGTTAGGTTTAGGGTTTACCTTTTACGTTTAGTACATTTCTACCAAGCCTACTACACTTTTGTTGTGCGTCACTGTCATGCTACAGGAAGCGGTGGAATGAGGTTTCAAATATGAAGATCCACAGGCGGTTCTGTAGCCACTGCCTTTAGCAAAACATTGTATTCATTATAGTAGAACTGCCCTATCATGTCACTTCACAGAACCAGAGAAAAAGTGTTGTTATACAATAGGTGAACTGTGACTATAGACAAAGTGCAATTATTCATTCCTAAAATGGCTTTCTAATTCAATACCAAAGGCTGGCAAGGGTTAAAAGTGTTCTTTGATTAGGACTGCAGCTAAATGTACCCTGATAAGGAAGTGAGAAATTACTTAGTCTTTATTTTTCAAAGTTGTAGTCCATGTCTTTCTTGGGATATCATAATCTCTTGTAGTTTTGCCACTTTCACACCATTTTTGCTACTGAACAAAACAACAATGTCATACTTTTTCCATAATGGGAAATTATTCTTTTGTTCAACAAGTTGCACACTACTCCACAAAGGGTAGTGATCAAAAGAAGTGACTACAGTTGCAACAATCCCTAATACTGTCCAATAAAATTCATATCATGATTTGCCTCCATTGCTGCTGATAGCACAATCCTTGATACCATTCTTACATCACACTTGTCACGGCTCAACAATTGGCTGCTTAACTTGAATGTGTTCCTATTTGGGCATAAAAGATAAGTGTGGTGGCTCTACATACAGCCAAGCTTATATTTCAAACTGTAAAGAAACTGTTGTTATAAACAAAATATTCTGCAGGGAACGACAAAAAGAGTCATTATAGGTAAAGTGACGGATCAGTGACATAGTCAAGAGCACAACCTGCGAGACCGAAACCTGGTTAAAACTTCGAGACAGAGACTTCATCGAAATTCCGAGACTCAAGACTTGAAATTCGAGACCGAAATTGTGGATTTTTCCGAATGTTTTCAAAATAATGTTGTCACCACTTCTAAGTTGATTTTTCTGAATTTTTGCCATTTTTCTGACCTGTGTTGGTTGTTTCTTGCCTGCAAAAACAACAGACAAAAACTCGATGAATTACAGAAATTTTACTAAGCCACATCCTTACAACATTCAAAGTTTCAAGACAACAGGCTTGTGACGAGACCTGTAGTCTTCGAGACTGAGACAAGACCCGAAACTTTCAAGACTGTGACTCACAAAAATGGGTCTCGAGAATCCATCACTGGTGACAATATAGCCAAAGTCATTACAGCCAAACCCAAATACACATAAAAGATAGGAGTTCGGCCAAGACTGACAAAAAAGCATCGTAATAAGTGAACTGTTTTAGGCAAATTCTAATGTATTTATTCCCCACCCTTAGTCTTCATGTGGTTTTTACCAACTTATTTCTTCTTGTGCCAATGTGACCAATCAAAAAGACTCTTTGTTCAATTTAATATCACTCCAATCAGTGCCACAACAGCTTGTCAAAAAAGGTTATTACATATTCTTACAACGATATTCCAAACTGAGCCTTCTCGCACAGCTAATAATCAAGCCAACATAGTAACTATGCCTCCTCACCCCAATGAGCTAAGCATGACATGCATACAAGGCATATAGGTATGATTGATGTTCAGCATGAAAAACATGGCATGCAGTCTTATAACAAGTAGTGATAGAGTAAGAACAGGTTTTAGAATTCGAAACGAGCAAACGAAAATGAGCAAGAGGAAAAAATGATTCTCAACATAGCACATCAAAGTTATGATGCAAAAAAAAGTTATGATCGCCTCATTTCGCTAAAAATTTTGTCTAAGCAAGACCTGCTCACTTGTCATGCACTTCCCACCTTTAACACTGTTGTAGAGGATCTTTGTGATTGAAAGCAGCCACATTTGACATGTTCACCATGAGAATCTTTGTGATTGAAAGTAACCCCATTTGACATGCTCACAACAATCAGCCACCACAATCGATTACCGACAGCTTCGCACCATGTAACTGGCATAATTTTTTCTGACTTGATCAAGTAACAACTGAAATGTTAATAAGGCAGGTCGTGCAAACATTTTAATTCCTCACTTGGGTGACCTTGTCACTAATGACTTGGCATGAGAGTTCAAGATTGAAGCACACATATTTTTAAGTTGAAAGCATTATGCAGATAAAGGATCTTGTTTCTTAACCCTCAAGCTTGCATACTCAAAGGCTACTGAAGCCATTGACACTGTTGCGATCGGAAAGCCCGAGCAGCAAGTGCACAAAGCTTCACACTGTGGCGGCAAGCAACAATAGAGATCACATGCCACGATCACTCTATTGTTGCCGTTCGTGGTGAATCACACATTCAACACAACACTAACGGAGAAGTTGCAACAACACACAGAGCAACTATAGGTGTGGAACATGCAAGATAACTGTGATCAAAATATAACACTTTATGATCAGTGCGTTTAGTTGTTTTGCTACAATTGTGCTGGACTGACAGAAGAACATTACAATGAGGTCTTTTGCAAGGATGAATCATTACAATAAATATGTTAAAAGCTAGGAAAAGGCTAAAGGTCTCATTACACATGGATAGAAACCTCCATTCCATGGGGCAAAATGAGAAATGACAGACATAACAGCCATCAGAACATGTGTTAGTGATAGATATTAAAAATTGTTTAGTGGACAAAAAATGATATGTACATCCCTACTGGAACAATGTTTCCCAAACTTTTTTTCAGCGTGACCCAAATCTGAGTTTGGAGAACATCTGCTCACCCAAGCCTCAAACAGTGTATGCTAACATGAAATAGTTACAAGCCACAAAGATGACAGCAAGTAAAGTGATCACAATTTTAAGTAAATTGAATTTAGGTAGTGCCTATTTTACCACTCAAATGCTGGTGGCAACAGAGCTAATGTGCCGCCAGTCGAACATTCGGTCTCGTGGCATGAAGCAATACAAACAAAAAGGTCACTTTGTCAAGAACATGCTGTCCTGCTCGTGGTGTAATGGTGAGGCATTACAGCTGCTATGCTAATGGTTGGCGGTTTGACTCTCGCATGCCAACTTTCATTTTTTTTTCTTTGCTTTTTTCGAAGATCCGCTTAGGTTTTACCTTCAGGGGTTAGTGTTGTTAGATTAGGATTAGGTTACAATTAGGGTTAGGTTAGCGTTAGCTTAGTATTAGGTTAGTGTTAGCTTAGCATTAGGTTAATGTAGTGTTAGGTTAGGGATAGGTTAGGGTTATGATTAAGGTAAGGTTAGCTTAGGGCTACAGTTAGGGTTAAGGGTAGGGTTTGGCTGTAGGTTTATCTTTTAGTTATATTTACTTCCTTTCTACCAAGCCTTATGCAGCTGCCGTCTTGGCAGCAAAATAGACACTGCTTTGAATTTATTAACAGGGAAACTAGTTTCACATTTTTCAACACATCATCAGTCCTGTGAATGTAACTTGCAGGTGAAATGTTAACATTTACTGAAAGAACTATGAGACAAGAAAAGTGAGAACTGACAAACTGTCCCAACAACAAAAAAGTAATGTTTGGAACAAGGAATAACTGGAAATTGGTTTCATTGTACGCATCCAATGTATTGTTTGTTTGTGCCTAAAAATTTTTTTTAGTAAAGCAAATTTTTCTATTGATTAAAATTAACCACTTGCATGAACTTTCTAGTTTACACTGAAAAGCTTGGCATTTCTTGATCTTTCATGAACTTTTACACTCTGTTTAACCGTATGGTTTCTCTCTGGCACTCATAATCATGCACATGTGTTATCTCCAAAAGAAAAGTGCTTTTCACTAAGCTCACTAAGCATGGGCTAAAAATGCCACTCTTGGCCATACATTTTTCAGCCTACAATTTTTTTCAGTCAACATTTGCAATGTAACAGCAGCTTAGGCCTACCTCGTGTTTGTATGACACAGTTCATGAAGATCTTTTTCAAATGGTTGCATGTTTTTATTATACTGTAACATTGCTCAGTGAGAGTGATAAACAATCTCAGCATAAGCTTCAGCCCTGCAACTTTCAAAGTCTGGTCTTTCTAACTTAAAGCTTTGTGTTGCACTAGGCAGCATACAAAAAGTCATTTAGTCTTATCTGAGTGCTTTTGCTGTTATCCCTTCCAAGCTCACAATGTTTTGCTATGATTGCATTGCTGCAAACGGTTGTCTGTAAAGGCGGAGCTCCGTAAATAGCGGAGATTGGTTGCGGAAGTTTAATGACGTAACAGGAGTGAAAAAAGTTATGTTGCAAAAGCAAAAAAGTGAAGGATAAGTGTTGTATCATTGCAACTTTATATGCGTTTTCCCCAAACATAGAATGCATGGAAGTCTGCTATGTTTAAAAATTTTATAAATTCACAATTGTTGAAATCTATTTTTTTGTCCCCGAACCGTTGTGAAACTCAGATAACCAAAAATTATCAAACTTCAAAATATACTTTTTTGCCGTGTTGTAACATCAATTTTTGTTTTGTAGTGCAATTATTTTTACTTCCGTTTAGTTCTCATTGCTCAATGCAAAATTGGTTTTAACGACTCCGGTTGGTTACGTCATCAAACCTCCGCAACCAAGCTCTAGGCCTACTATTTACAGAGCTCCGCCTTTTACAGGCAACCCTGCAAACTACAGTAGGAAGTAGACTAAGGCATTGAGCCACATTTCAAGTTCTGAATCTTGCAGCCATATGTGTCAAAACTTTTAGCAGTTTTGGTTTACGACACCAGAAAGTTTTTGCCATTCATTTTGATTACTACTATATATATGCTAACATAACTAACTGAACCACCTGGAATAGAAATATTGGCTACCATCCATGGGATAAAAACATTAAATCAATATGTAGCCTATATGATCACATGGATATTCTTCTACCAATGCTTTCTTTTAACCTAACATGCTCACTAGGCAAAACACACAAGCAAATCGTTTAGGCTTCACCATGATGAACTAGCTATCTGATTACTACACTGGTCTGCTTGAAAGTTGAAGCAGCTTTCTCCCGTCATATAACATTAATAAAAATTCGAAATAATTGCAGGCAGCTGGATGTGCTTTGTCCTGGTGTCACCAAATTAAAGACATCATAAGAAGAAAAGTATAGGCTATTGTTTGATGAAGAAGGTAGGTCGGGTGTAAAAGTTTTCATCTTGAAAAGCTGTTGAAACAGGTTTTTGGTCAGGAACTTGTTACCTGCTAAACCTGCCAAACGTTTGGTAAAATCCTGCTAGAAAATCAACTAACTGCTAGATTGAAAAGTTTACAGATAACAGCGAGAAAATCGTGCTAGATTTAGTAGCAATTTACCCAAAATGGCAACACAGCCACCAAGCTGACAGAACCGACCGACACGTAGGCTATAAGCTACTCCACTGTAACAACCGCAAGGGGCACTCCAGTGATGCCAGGTTATTTTTAAATAAAAGCAAGCAAATTTGAGAAACAAGCCCAATATGAGTAATTTAACGGAAAAACAAGCCCAACGCGCGTTTGGGAGGAAAATGAAAAAAAAGCATAAAACCAGCAGGTTAGTTAAATACAAAAACATGGAGGAAAATCCAAAAAAAAAGCCCAAAATGAACAAATATACACAGAAACACGCCCAAGTTTCGTTTTGGAGTAAATTGAAAGAGCAAAATGGTCATGAAATTTTACAAAAAAAACAATCCGCAATACAGAAATCTGCAAAAAACAAGCCCAAAAAACAAGCAAATTATAATCAACACAAGCCCAAAAACAAGCAACCCGCAAGTCTTCAAAAAAAACGCATATCCGCATAAAAACAAGCCCAAATTCGCGGGAAAACCGCAAGGTTGGCAACACTGGGGCACTGCGTTAAAAGAGGTTTCAGTCTTTCAGATAGAGATGACACGGGCCACTAACAGTCCAGTCTTTGGGCCGTCCGCTAAGGTTTTGAAACAGTCCGCTAGCAATTTTTTTACCAATGACGTCATTCCGGGGCGCTACGGGCCGCTGCAGTCTGCTCGCCAAAAATTTTTGTTTTTTGCAAAGTTTCATTATCTAACGACGAATATTTTTGCTGCCGTTCTCTCCATTTTACCGTTCTGCCAACGTTCCGTTTCACTTGTTTCCACGCAAATCAGTGAACCATGCTAGGAATCAATCAAAGCAACCAACATTTTCATTTATAGTCTGCCGCCGAGGTTTAGGTTTAGGACAAGTATTCCCAAAATTTCTACGGCCATGTACCCCTTCAGGATTTCGTTACATGAGCATGTTCCCCTAAAATTTCTTGTGACAAAAAGGCTGAGGAAAATTAAAAAATCTTTTTATTGTACCAATAAGCATCTACTGATTTTGAAAACAATATTCACTGATGTTGACCTATGCATAAATGCGAGTATTTCGAAATGAATAATATGCAAACATAGCTTTTCCTCCTCCATTGCTAACCTCAAATGTACCTTTTCAGATAGGAAAATCTACCCCTTGGGGTACATGCATCCCAGGTTGTGAGCCCTTGGTTTGATATTATCTTAGGTTAGGGTTTAAGGCAGGAGTAACCAAACTCATGCCTCAAACTCAGAGCTGCTACTTGGTACAGATTCCTGCGAAGGTCTACCAGTTTGATACACACACCTCTGAAAATAAAAATTTATCTTCATATGATGTTATCATTAAAAATAAAAATTAAAGACATTCATCATTGTAAAGAAACTGATCATGTTTATCCTATTGTCAGAACAGGCCACGGGCAACCCACATGATCCATACCGGCAACATGGTATCCGCGGGCATCATCTTGGTGACCCCTGGTTTAGGCTTATTATGTTAGGCTACTAGCAAGTGTAGTGCAGCCAGGGGCACTCTTGTCATGAGTTAGTGTCATGTTACAGGCATCGGGAAAATAAGTTTTCAAAACTGATTAATGAAAGCCCCCTGCCAAACCTATGTCATGTGTCTATTTTTCCGCCATCTTGACTATTTTGTTGCCATCTTGGCGACAAAATGGATACTTTATATTACGGGCCACGGGCCGGTCCGGGCCAGAAAATATGTTGTAGTTTGGCATAAATGGGTCGGGCCGGGAAGTTTCATGTTAGCTCCGGGTGGGCTGGGCTGCAAAATCTACTTTCACAGGTGATCACGGAGGCGGAGTGGACTCCGGGGAGTCTACAAATTTTTCCAAAGCCGGAGCAGGACCCGGAGTCGGATTTTTGAATGAAAACAAGACCCGGAACTGGAGCAGGAGTGAGAATTTCAGTTTTTACAGGAGTTGGATGATTAATTTTATTAAATTTAATTTTTCTCTGAACGGCTAATTGTTAAATGAATATAATCGCTCTATTCTCTCGGATAATAATAATAAAGATTTTTTATTGCGGACTCATGGTCCATATCACAGACACAAGAGCACAAAAAGTGGTTAGCCATAAATCAGTGCACATTAGAGAGAGAGTTTGTTGGCACTAACATTAAACAATTTCATGCAAAAATAAAATTAAGGCGGTGGGACACCGAAAAAAAACTGCAAAACAGGTTGTCTCGTCGGGCGCCCCTCGAAAGTTTCATGAATTTCTATCGTGGTTGAAAGTTTATGGCCGGATTAGTGCGAATTTAATAAGATTATAGTTCTGAAGAGGTTGCGGTCTGCTGATCAACACAGTTGCGCGGGTGTGCTGGGTCACATCCGGTATCTATCTTTGTTTGCTCAGTTCTGCAAGGAGCTGAGCGTTGCAGAGAAAGTGTAAACCCAGCTAAAATGAAACTCTGCCCGGGTTTCCATAACCCTTTCGCATCCAAGCAGACGACTGTTGCTCTGTAGCAGTTCATATTTTTGTGCCAAGAGGAAGTCAATTCTCCCACTTCTGCAAAAGCCAGCCGCTTGAGGAGCCATACGCACTGTGGCGTACAAAGCTTCACAAGTTGTGCAGAAGCATTTCATGATGGTGAAGAAACTCCAAGGCGCCGGCCTGCTGCATGTGATGTAGAAGAACCTTCTTGGCGCATTTTCCCTGCAAAAGAAAGAGACCGCCGCAGCAAAAAAGAGAAAATAACAACAAACACAACGGAAAATGAAACAGCAATAAACAGTCAATTCATATACGCAAAAACACCCTAGAATCTAGTCCTAATGTTGCAATCACAGTATATACCTGTTTAGCTAATATCAATGGTACAGTACAAACAGGCAGAGATCGGTAAATCTTAGGTGTACAGCCCTAACCTTAGTGTTGTTTCATAATATCGCATAGGATAATCAATCATTATATTCATTAACCAGTTTGTCTTGTAACTGCCTTTTGAAGGCAGGTGGTGAAACATCACATAAAGAAGGATGAATGGAGTCCCAGATTTTGGGCCAAGGTGTTTTAGAGATCTTTTGCCTTTGACTGTCGAAGTCAGTTGCCAAATGTATCCACCTCGTGTGGCAGCACGGGTTGCATGGGAGTGGGCCTGATTTGCAGAAGTAAACAAATTATCGAAATTAACAGGTATTCTGCCCCAGTGCAAATTATGCATGAACTTACCTATTTCAAGAATGTGTATATAATTAATTTTAAGAAGGCTTACGTTTCTATACAATGGTGAGACTCTCGACTTATGAGAGCTATAGGTCATTGCTCTTAATACTTTATTATGTAAAACATTCAGTCGGTTCAAAGCTGTTTTTCCAGCTCCACCCCAGACATCAATTGCATATTGGAGATGACTATAAGTTAAACTGTAGTAAACTGATCTCAATGCATTATTACTTAGGTAATATCGTATCCTATAAAACATTGCAACACTTCGGGAGAGTTTTATTTCAAGGTAATGTATGTGGTCTGTCCAGGATAGATGTTGGTCGATATACACCCCAAGATACTTGGTGCAAGTTGTGTGCTTTATTTTATTGTCATTGATTTTTACATTAAAATTACAAGATTGGCGTAAGTTGCTATTGAGAAGCATATATGTAGTTTTTGAGTAATTTAAAGACAACTTATTATATCTCATCCATTCATCAACTTTTTGCAGTTCACTATTCACTCCATTTTGCAGGCTGGCGGAATTGGCACAGACTATTGTCAACAATGTGTCATCAGCAAAAAGATTACAGAAAACACTACAGAAACGGTGTTTGCACATGACCAGCATTGGGAGGAGTAAAGCAGTTTATCCTCACCACAGTTTTATTGTCATTCGCAAGAGCACAGAAAATGGATAACCATACAGTGGGGCATTACACAACCGGTGTTAGTATGTGTCCAACCTTGAGAGGAGCAAAACACTTTCCCTGCACTTCTTACTTTTTTTTAATGCTTGGTGTGTACACAGTGTCCACATATTTTTACTACACAAAAGCAATATTGATGAGACGCAAACTCCGAAACAATTCACGGACAACTACTGCATTTGGTCTCCATACAGGAGTGTTGAATAATTGAGGAAAAATTAAGATTTGTAAAAAGCATCAGACATTTGAAGCGAATAAATTAGTCGGTCATCAGTTCAGGCTGTTGAGAGTGAGGGAGGGTGGCAGACTGGCGGTCTGTGTTCTGATCTGATTGGTGCATAGCTTATGCTTAATTGCTGTATCACAGGAGGTCAGTTACGGGAAGTTTTACCTCTTTGCTGGATTGTGTTTTGAGCAGTATTCACAAATTGTTAGTTTCAGTGAAATGTAGAAGACAACATTGCATGTGATATGTATCTTTACAATGCAGCAACGTCAACAGCAGCGCAATTTCAGTCAAGCTAGCAGAAATGCAGTTCAGTTCAGGCTATTCTTAAACATGCCATTATCATCTTGCAAGTTCAAATACAATAAAAGACATAAATTAATGTTGTGAATAAAGTGATGTGAAGTGTTTTCAATGTAGTCTACGTGGTTTTATTTGTTGAGGCTAAAGTGAAAAGATAGAAAGTAGTTGTCTTGTTCTTGTTTCATTGTGGATTGTACTTGTGCCTAAATCACAAAGAGTAAAATAAAAGAGTTATACATGGATTAGTTCAGGTCAGAGCTGAAAGAGTCAAATGAGATTTGGTTCACATGAGAACAACTTACGATTCTATTTCTTGGTTTCAAGTTTGGCAGCATGGTGTATATTTTGCCTCATGAGGCAAAATGAGATGTACAATACACAAATACAAAATGAGTTAGGATTTAGATTTAGCGAAAACCTGCAGTTGATCAACACAGACAAGAAACCACTATCCGCTTGTCATCACTAAAAGCCTAATAATACTCATCAATATTGGCCAAAGGCAAAATAGTTCAAGCAATTATTTTGCCTCATGTGGAAAAATAAACTCTGCTTTCAAGCTTTCGGAATGTAAACAGGAGTCCGAGTGCAAATTTCTAATGAGCTCCGGAGCAGGAGTCACTTTCTTAGGAACAGGAGCAGGAGTAAAAAAAGTGACTCCGATCACCTGCGAGACGTTTGCGTACTTTTTGAGTCTGGTGTCAAGCGAAATATCTGACTTGCGAAATTTCTGACTTCACGCCATGTACGCATGAACAGAGCAGAGATGAGCGGACTTTAAAATTTTACCGTCCGAGTCCAGTCCTGATCCGATAAAATTGAATCCAATCCAGTCCTGATCCGCAAAATTTTTGAAAATCATCAGTCCGATTCAGTCCTGATCCGCCCATGCAATATTATGCATTTTTATTTTGCCTCATGAAGCAAAAGCACTACTGGAGCTATTTTGCCTTTAGCCAAATGTGATTGGTTGAAAACAAAATAGTTCCATGAGTGCCTTTGCGTCATGAGGCAAAATAGACCCAGCCTTTTGGCATTTCCGGAATTTAACAAGGCAGTGTCTATTTTGCCATCAGAGACAAAAGCACTTCTGGAGCTATTTTGCCATTAGGAGAATCCGATTTGTTGGATTGGTCAAGTGACAAGGCTGATGCACTTGGATTAGCATAAAGTTCTTGTAATATGACCTAAAATCCCAAACCTAAAACCAAATCCAAAACACAAACTTAAACCCAAAGACAAAACCTAAATCTTAAAGCTGCACCTAAAACCTACACCCGACAGCTAATCCCTAAATCTAAACCCTGAATGTAAGCCCTAAACTGAAACTTAAAAGTAGGCTACACGCTAAACCTAAACCCTAAACGTTTTGAAAAAGTACATAAAAGCACCCCATCAAAGATGTATTCTCTACTAGCTAGACTATGCCAAAGGGAATGATGAGAGCAGAATCAACGAACACTCCCACAGCAGGCACAGACACCAACCACTCAAATGTGTTCATGGTGTTATTATAAATGAATGGTTTGGACAAAGGTGGATCCAATTCGAAATGCAAAATACCGCCAACAGAGCTTTTGCCATTGATGGCAACATATAGGCCTACACTACCTTAACACATCTGTAAAATCAGATCACAATTAAATTTTTTGATATGTTCAGCTAGACAAATCACATTAAAACAACAAAAATTTTCTCAGTCCGATCCAGCCCAGATCCGTGCTCATCTCTGGAACGGAGTAATATTCTACATATCAAATACGATGAGAAAACTTATGATTAGGGCTTAGGGATTCGTGTTTAGGTAAATGTGTCGGGTTAGGGTTAGAAAAAGAAATTATTGAGGCGAACGATTAAGTCCGAAAATGTTCAATGGTTAAAGTTATTCCCGTCCCATACCTTGTTGTGGGTACTTGACTTCTAACCAAAATGTTTTAATTTACACAATACATATCAAAAAAATAATTGCCAAACATTATTTCTTTATTCTTAGAAGTAAAACAACTGAGAAACAATAGCAGGTCGGAAATATCGCAGACGTCAGGAATTTTGCTTGTCACTGGTTCCAATCCTGTTTCGGAAATTTCCGATCTGCTCCGGGTCCGGTGCCAACATGACACAAGCAATCCGACTACTATTTGACTCAGGATTAGTATCAGCCAAGCAAACAACCAGTAGCGTTTTTTCAGCAAACACAAAATCCATTCCGCCTCCAGCTACAGCAACGAAAACCTTACTCTGAACATGCTGGATGCAGCAAGAATCGGGATCTAAAAAATCCAATCCATGCACACCGGAGATTATCACCAAACAAGAGTGCCGGAGCTTGCATTTTAGGCTGGAGCAGGAGCCGGAGTCAGTATTTTAGGTTCGAGCCGGAGTCGACGTTAAAATCTGTCCAGGAGGCAACCAAAATTTCAAGGGACCTATTACAAATTCTGCAATGGTGCTTGTTGTTGTCAAACAGAATGGAAAAAATTATGACGTATTTTCTAATAAGCATCTTGGCATCAGAGGTGTAAGGAGTCTGAAATTTTTGACACCGACTCCTCTCCTGCTTTGGCTGAATATACTCCGACTCCGAAACATTTTAAAATTTTAGACTCCGACTCCTGCTTAACCTCCAAAGTGAATTACCTAAACATTTGGCAGTGTCTAAACAATCGTATCCGGTTTTCGCATTAAAAAGACTAAAAAAACGTGTCAAACAAATCTGCTTGTCACTGCAATACATGTCAGTTGCTTCTCAGATAAAGGATTAAGGTGGGCATAAACATTTTACCCTATAACCTACGCTAAACCCTAACCACTTACCTTAACCGCCAACCCTAACCATCAACACTAAACGTTAATAAACCCTAACCTTTGTCACTAACACTAAACCCTACGCTAAACGCTAACCCTACACCCTAACCTTAAACACTGACACAAAACCCTGATCCTAATAAATGCTAAACATATCCCTAGTCCAAAAGCACTTGTCTGCGAAATATACATCACAAGGGATCCAAAAATTTTGACTTACAATCTTATGTAAGTATATCAAAAGAAAAACCAAATACAGCAAAAGAGTCACTCGAACTGACGATTGTCTAGTCACTTCCCACTCGACCATGTTGACACTTAACAGTAGTGAGATTTCTCCAACACAGTTTTATATCTGCCCGAAAACTGGATGCGGGATACGGTACTTTTTGACCTTCGAAACAGAAAACTGGATATGCTGGTTGTTGAGACACTACGTAAACTTTTTATGTGAGCTAAATTTCATTGGCCTACAGATTTTTAACCAGTGCTGTGGCAAGGCAGCCCCGTACCCCCCGGTCGGGGGGGCCCCACAATATATACTGTATTAGTAAGTTAGAGCCTTCTCTCTACCCTTGACTTTTACTCTTCTGGTTTTTGCCCTCAAAGCAGAGCCGGTAGATTAAGCATGTAATATCATGATTCGTTAATTTTGAAAAAGAATTGCGGACGTTCGGACACTATAGCAGTTTTTGTAAAGTTGTGGTTACATCAGAAAAAGGCCAATTGTTAATTGTTAATAAAGTCTTGACCTTCCCCACTTAACTTCGCTGGCATCGCCTTGTGCATTGAAATTCTCGGGGAAATTTACGTAATGAATGTGCTGTGAAGTGTTGTGCAATCGCTTTGTAGATGCATACAGATAGAGAGACTAGATTCCTTGTTCAATGTTGAAAACGTTTTCGTGAAAGCTGCTTATGACAGTTTATGTCAAGTTGAAACGAAGGAAGGCTGTGTGTCAGTTTATTATATACATGTCTGTGAAGACTACGTTAAGACAGCCTAATTTGAAGTTTGGACCAGAAAAACCGGGAATAATCTCAATAAATTTAACGCTCGCTTGCTCGATTTTGAAAAGCCTTTTCAGATTTAATCTCACTTGCTATATGGCATGATGAAGATGGATGGTGTCAGATTCCAATAAATTTGTCCTTATTAGAAGTGAAGGGAGAGGGAGTGTTGGGAAGCAGTTAGTTCTACGCACTGCTTCCATCTATCAGCCTTTGGTGAAGGCACCAAGTTGATTACATTGAGACTGGCTATTAAAATGATGAGGCTGTACAGCGACCACCAGGTGCTCTGTGACCGTCGGGATGCAAATCTCAAGCATTAATGAGACAGCCGGTTTCACATACTGTCGTAACGTACACTATAGCTGATGCAAGTACGGCAACTACATCAAACAGGTAAATTACATCACAAATAATTTCTTATCACATCACAAGATGAGATGTTTGTTTCGCTTTATTGATGATAACAACTAAAAAGTGATAAAGTTAGTTTTTACTTATTTTGCATTGGCAGTTCATTAAAGTTATTTTCTCCTAAGTTGTACATTATTAGTTTAGCTTGGTTAGATTTTGAAATAGCGCTGCCCAAGGGGCTAATTTGCAACTGGCTCGAAAAAGCACGGATCTGCCTAAATGATTGTTGATATTAAAGGGCCCCATCTGGATTTTTGGTGGGGACCCTAACAGCCTTTCACAAGGCTCTGTTTTTAACGTATCATCATCAACAAGAAATAATGTCCAAATCTTCACACACATGAAACTCACCAACCTAACCTGACTTGCATCTGTTACAGGCAAGTTTGCCTGTAACAACTCATTGCTGAACAGAAAACAAACTTGCTGAAATATCCTCAAGTCTGAGACAGTCAGAACTAATCCAAAAGGATTACAGCCAATCAAAATTGATTATTAAGTCAACTGAGTCGACTGAAAACGGCTAGCCTCAAACGACTACCTCAAGTCACCATAAAAACAACGTCATTGAAATGTCAGCAAGGTTACAAGACGAGTCACAAGACACAAACGGAAATCACATGATGCTAATCACGACCAGGGAAAACCCCGAGCACCGAGATCTACCTGAAGCTGCTGGAAGCATTTAAAATCAGCCAATCACTAGACCATTACGCAAGCAATAGCCAGTTAGAACACCTGAAGAAAAGGGGTTTTCCAAATCACATGACGATTTATGGGAATAAATAGCGTCTCATTTGGATTGAAATTCAGACACTTCTCTTTCCGCCTTTCGTGCCGGTGGCCGAGGTTAAGTCGTTGTCGGATATTGGGCCTTGAGCTCACTTCGGGCAATGATCAGGAAAGAGAAACTGGCTTATTCCGCCTTTCGTGCTGGTGACTGAGGTTAAGCTATACACCCGCGTCTGAAGAACTCCGGCTATAGTCAGGAATAGGAATTGGCTTGACTGAGTAAATCTCTGTCAGAGCAGGTGGTAACCCGCGGCTTGTACTAGGTGCCATGCCAGTTAAAATCTCAGAAAAATGGCTTGTCCGAACGAAGTTCTGTCAGGCTAAATGCTGTACTGTACCAGCATAGCCTTTGTCACGCCAGTCGTTTAGGCTTGTACCGCATTCGTGAGTGGATTCCATTTTTGACTTACTGAGTTGCTTTAGGATCAGTTCTTTTGACTGAATTTACTTTCGACTAATTACAGCAGCAGCCAGTTATAGTGAGTCTTATTTATATAGTAAATTTCATATTTGTGATGGATGACGCCGAGCGCCCGAGCAGAGGTCTCAAGAACAAGAAATCTCCTTGGCAAGATGGCATCCCCCCCGAGATTTTGAAAAATGGTGGCAAACCTCTGCTAATGGTGCTTTTCCGCATATTCACGATATGCTGGAATAGACGATGTCTCCCGGACGATTTCAGAGACACCAAAATCATTACTCTCTATAAGAACAAGGGCGATCGTAGGGATTGCAACAACTATCGTGGC
>Ga0210059_1003734_pt1 | contig 24503 bp, 18 predicted proteins | sample Ectturendosymbi2_FD_188042 | JGI IMG/M metagenome (GOLD analysis project Ga0210059, IMG submission 188042) | Ecteinascidia turbinata endosymbiont from Florida, USA - Sample 2 (SPAdes) (version 2) | ecosystem: Host-associated > Tunicates > Ascidians > Unclassified | place: Key West, Florida...
AAGACTCAGACTCAAGCCTAGTTTCCAATAAAAACTTCAGCGAAACACTTTGGCCTAGCGGTTGGGCCCTGGGCCAGGCAACATGAGCCAAAATGACCCTAAAACTACTTCACTTATGACGTCAGTCACAAAAAATCTGCACTCCCAACCAAAATTTTTTTTTGAGTGCAATCTACTAGACTGGCCGATCCGTTTGAGCCCTTGAACAGCTCTCTAGCGCAATCGGCGGAGGAGCTAGGGCGTTGCTAGGGCAACCGAAAACTGCTGTTTTTTAGGCCGAGCTCGAAGTACGAATATATCATAGACCGGTTCTCAAAGTGTTAAGTGCAAAGTAAATTTGAATGAAAGTTCTGAATTCTAGTTGCTGTACTAGAAGAAACAAAGCACAAAAAAGTTACATTAAAACAAACTCTTTAAAATACAAGATGTCGAGTGTTAGGTGTCCACCCTTTACACATTAAATAAAAAAAATCAGATTTTTATATTTTCAAAAAAATCCTGATTTTTATCAACCCTAATGTCACCATGTGCATGATTTTCCTGAAAATTATGTAAAATTATAATAGTCAACACTTGACAAACTTTTCCATGAAGTTTTTATTCCTTAAATAAGAAAGGCCCAAATGTTTTAAAAAAGCTTTGCCTGTGTGGTGTGCCACAGAATCACAGTAGTAAGTCACACAACTTGTTTCATAAAGCTAGAACAAAAAACCTGAAAGAAATAAGTATTTTTATGATTGTGCTTCAAAGTGTTGTACTTTGTATTTTACAGTGATCCCTGTTCAGTCAAAAATCCTGAGATGTGATCACTAATAACTTGTATGAAAATGCCACTACAGCTATCTCTGTTTTAATGTAGAACAAATGGTATCAAAACTGTCCTGCATAAAAACAAACTGGGCATGTGGATTGATAAGAAATCTTGTTACGTATGTTTCATGTTGTCGTTTAATTTCATTGTTTGTGTTCTGTTTGAAAAAAACTTTTCAAGAGGCATGTGCAAACCTCTTTTTATGTCTAGATTTTATTGTTTTGCCTATGCAGACAGAGGTACCCATATAAGTTGAGATTCAAACCATGCCTGTACCAGAAATAGACAGCATCCAATGCATGTATGACCACTACAGACACTGTTCCCGAATTGTTTTGAACACTGCTTCAGGACAGCTGCCTTACGAGGAGGGTTTTTGCAGTGTTCATACAAGGGTTTATGTAACTTTATCCAACGCAAACACTACCCTTTTTTATCAAAAAAAAAACAACATTTCATTCATAATGAAAATACCAGTAAAACCATACTTTTGTTAACTGTGTAGGTCAAAATTCATAGTTGAAATGCATAATAGACAGTTTCAGCAGCTTCATAGATGTGCAACGATATTAAAATATTAGGCATTTTAAGTAGTAAGAAGTAGATTGTTAAAAATTTGCTTCTGAATTAACTCAAATCACATTATCATATCAAACAGCGATCACTACTTGAATGTGGCTGTTACTGTTTTGATAAAATCATTAGTTTCAGTTTTCAGGCTTTTTGTGCTATGGCCTATCGAAGTTCGTACATCTTGTGTAGTTTCTCAACCGCGTCTGCACCCAACCTGTGTGTGACAATGTGATTAAGCTAACCCTATGCAGAAAAACACTTCCAATAGCAGCAAAACATATGAAACGGATATTAACGTTTTTTTAAACATGTAGGTAAAAAGATATTTTGAAAAACTCGGGTGTTTAACAGCTCTGCTTTGCATCAATGTGGCCGATTTGCACAGAACATATCTACCGGAGTTCGTTTAAAAGTTCTGAATGCTCATTTAAGAACACTATCCATTTAAAGTGAGTAATGGTGGTCAGGGGCGTAACAAGGTTAGATGGCGCCCGGGTCAAACAGCATGTTTGGCGCCCCCATGTTCGAACCTAAGGTGTTTCGGAAGTAAATGTACTGTATTGGGGAATGTACTTGGGATTTTTTCGGCGCCCGGGGAATTGGGCACCCCTTGCTCCCCTGTCGTTACGCCCCTGGTGGTGGTACTCTAAGATGCTAGACAGTCCGAGATAGGAAAATATTCTACTTTTCTTAGCGCTGTTTTATTCCTTAAATTTTCGTGCGACTTACGCAACATGGTCTTTGATTGCAATATTTACCGTAGATCCCTAAGCCGATTGCGTCCAGGTCTGCAGCGCCTCAAACGCGAAATTACACCGTAAAAAAATCATTTGCCGATTTGTTTTTTCTACAACCTGCGTTGTGTTTTTTTCAGGTGGCCGCTTGGTTTATCTTCGCATGAAAAAGATCGGTTCGATCCCGAAATGCGGTGACACGAAACGCAAGCTGTTCGGCATCAAGCCTGCCCGACCCAAGGAGCGCATGTCGATGTCGAAGCGCACGAAGCGAGTCACCCGTGCATATGGGGGCTGCTTGTCGGCGGGCGCCGTGAAAAATCGAATCATCCGGGCCTTCTTGGTCGAAGAGCAGAAGATCGTTGTCAAAGTGCTTAAGGCGCAAGCGAAAAAATAAACTTAAGGCTGTTGTTGAATCACAACTGCTCATCTACTTGTCAGCGGCCTGTTCTTTTACAGGAGTGCAGCGAATTTGAAAGAACTTTTTTTGATGATTTGGCTTGAAGCGGCATGAATGCTTGGTTTTGGTGCTGTAAATGTGGCCCTTATTTCGTCGCAGGCTCCTCCAAAACCAGCTGGCAATTCGACCGTAACAGACACGTTGGTACCAAGTGATAACAGACACGTTGGTGCCAAGTGCGCGTAATGCTCATCAAAATTTTCGTGATCAGATATTTAGTTCATTTGAAAAGGCTCACCTAGCTAGTTATTCAAAATTTAAATTGGATTTCGTTCACCGCAAGCAGTTAATACGGTTAACAGAAAAGACGTACGTTGGTTTTGTTACATTCTCAAAATCAAAGAAACTGCACAAATTCCTCTTTTCAGGCTTTAGGCTTAAATCAGGGGTTCTCAACCTTTTTTCTCCTGTTTACCCCATGCCAGCTTCGTAACATAAAATTTACCCCCTGCTTTTTGTTTACTCACTAGCGCTGTAAGTATTGAACTTCAGCATCATTAAATTTACCCCCGGTTGAGAACCACTGACTTAAATGTTTGCTGCTTGTTAGCGTTTTCAAACACTTGACGCCAACGTGTCTTTTGCGGTTAAAACGTCTGCATTCTTTCTAAGACCAAACAAGCATTCATGTGGCTTAATATAAATCACATAGTAGCTGAGGTACATGGATTAGAGCAGTGGGTTTGATGCTGTTGTGAGCAGCCTGTGCTGTGTGTTTATCGCCGAAACATGCTGACAGTTCTACCACAATCCTTCAACGGGTGCAACGTGTTCGCGAAGGTGCCGCTCTACTTTTAGACCGCTGCGATGGCTGGGTCGGTGTTGAGCAAACTGCCCCAACCAGGAAAAAAATCCTTCCGACGCCCATGACAGGTTGTATCCATGGAAATGCGACTGTAGCAATACGCTTCAATCAGGGCCGTCGCCAGCGAGGGGCCAGTGGTGCCCAGCCCTCCAGTTCTACATCCAAAATTGTGTTGAAAAAATTTGGGCTCCATGCTGCGAAATCCTGTCGACGGGCATGTTTTCAATGCAATTTTAATAAAGTGTCGGTACGCAGCAAAGGAAGAAAGCATGGTTGGGTTATAGGCGGTAAACGATTGCGAAAAAACCACGCGAGCAGATAAGATGCATACGGTCACTAGCGTACGGAGGAGGGAGGCCACTGTGCCATGGCAACCCCTTCAGACCCTAAAAATAAAAAAACGTAAAAACAGTATTGTCTAAAACTTGCTTCCAGAATGCACAAAAATGTGTATTTTTAGGTGTAATTTACAAAATTTCCCGGGGGCATGCCCCGGACCCTCCTATAATGGTCGTACCTTCGGCCCCCGCTCGGAAATTTTCTGCGTACGCCACTGCATACGGTTATTGCCAGCAAAGCCCACTCTGGAAAGTATCTCAAACATTGCTATTTTCGCTACAACCATGACAGTATTGTCTAACGACTTCACTCCAAAACGCTAGACTTTAAACATGCATCGCAGTAAAGAGAAAAAACAAATGCACGAAAGAAGACGAGGATATATACATTGCGGTAGCAGTGTTTTTTAAGCTGTTTGTGGAAGTCAAAATGACTTCCTAAATTCTGAAAGCCCAGATGTGGTTTTGCCTTGTATTAAAGTAAAACAACTTGAGATAGCATGTTTTCCTGCAAGTGGCTATTGCAACAGACGTCTGCAAATGTTACAGGCCCACACAATTTTCTGGCGCAGAAGCTGGAAGCGAAAGCGGAAAGTATGATATTTGTACATTGTCATGCGCACCGCCTCGGTTCGGCCTGTTACTTTTCTACCGCAGATTTGTACGGTATGGCGTACGAAACTGCGAAAGCACTTTAATGCAATTATGGAAGTGTTTTACTGTGTCACCATTGCGATCGGCTTGCCTGGCGATGCATCAGACCACAATGAAGACAAAAAAGTCGGCAGTTGCAGCGCGCATGCAAAACAAGGTGGTTGTCGAGTGAGAGCTAGGAGTGAGATTTTGGCCATGTGGGCCGCACTGAAGCAGCTGTCAGAAAATAAAAATGATGCAATGTGCGTTGTTTTACTGCGACTCACAAAAACAAAAAATTTCAACATGGTGCTTTCCTTTAGTCAACATTGACACCAGCTCACCTGACAGAACTGAGCAAAGTTTTTCAGGCGGTATGTTTTGATTTTGCACAAGTGGAAGCGTCCGTAGAACTGTGCATCAATTAGCTCTCTGATGCCGCTGTTAAATCCGAGCTTAGAGTTAATTGCGAAAAGTTTGACAGTGAGTTGGGGAACGCTGGATGGTTTGGCTGATTCGTGTGTGTCAAGTGGCATGGTGTGTTGGAAGGGTGCCGAAATATTAGCAAATTGATCGTGCCCATACATAAAAAGGGAGGCAGGAGTGAATGAACCAACTACCGCGGCATCTCTTTGCTAAGCCTCCCAGGAAGTGTGTATGCCAAGACGAGAAAATAATTGAACCAAAGCTCGATGATACCCAGTGCGGTTTATGTCGCGGCAGTAGCACTACAGAATAAATTTCCACTCTCCAGCAAAATTTTGAGAAATCCTGGGAGCATGCCAAAGACTTATACAGATGTTTTGTCAACCTCGGGAAAGTATATGGCCGGGTTCCTCGTGAAAAGCTTTGGGGGGTGTTGTGGGAGTGCGGTGTTGATGGGTGTCTCTTGCTGGCAGTCAAGTAACTGTATTCTTGCTCAGAAGATTGTGTCCGTGTCGACGGAGTTAAATCACAACCGTTCAGCGTTGGTGTTGGACTCCGACAACGATGAATGCTGTCACCACTCCTCTTATAGTCTATATCAGGCCAAACCCAAACCGCGGAGTCATTTCACCCGGCCGCAAAACACATTGTGCCAATAATGAAAAAATAATATATTTACGAAAAATGTGTTGATTTGGTAGAATGTATCATATCCCGAAACATGACGCAAGATGTCTGGCCGTCGAACTGTTGTGCAATAGTTATGTGATCTTTTCCAAAAAATGTGAAGAGCCCTGGTCTATATCAATTGGATAGACCGTCACAGACGCGTGAACAAGGGTGTCACTGTTTGGAACTGCAGGATGAACCGTTTGCTTTATGCGGACGAATTGGTACTGCACGCGTAGATCTTCAACTGGGCTTCAGTTCGCATTTGATTGGTTTTCTGATGCGTGCGACCAAGCAGGAACGAAAATCAGCACTGAAAAATTTGAAGTATTGTGTATCTTAAGACACCCAAGGCAGTGTTTTCTGCAAGTGAGCCGCAGCAGGTGGAGACGTTCAAGTACCTAGCAAACGCAATTCTGCGTGAGCTTTATTGCTCCGCGGTGACGAAATGTGCGCTTTCAAAGAACGCAAGGCTTTCAGTCTTCAAAGGGCCCGTAACCAGGGGGGACGAACTAGAAAATTTTTCGCTCCCCCTGGAAAAATGTGTTGGATATAGTTTGAAAATATTGGACATAGTTCAAAAAATTTGCGACCCTCTTAAAAATCTCTTCGCTCCTCCTGGTGTCCCAAGCTGGTTACGGGCCTGGTTTTTAAATGGGTTTTTGTTCCGATCCTCACCTGTGGTCATGAATCTTAGGTGACGACTGAAAAAATACTGTCAACAAAACAAACGGCAGAGATGGGATATTTGTGAGGAGTTCTCGGTGTGACACTTCGTGACAAAAAGCACAGGTCTCAAATCCGTAAAGCCCAGGATGTCAAGCCACTTCTCCGAATCGAGAGATCCTACCTATGTTAGTTCGGCTATGTGTCCAAAATGCGCCAAGAAAGAATGGCGAACTAAGTCCTTCAGGCTACAGTCTACACCCACGGAAAAGCGGTCCAAAGTTTGTCAAGGACCAGGTGGTGTGACTACATCTCCGACCTTGCTTGATCCCGTCTTGGTGTGGAGCCAGCAGAACTATCTGAGATTGCTGTTGATCGTGAGGTATTTCGGGTCCTCCTAGGGCTGTTTCCCCCGCAATTCTCCCCAAAGAAAAAGCGGGCACGAAAATGAGTAAATGAATGAGTGTGTAGACCTACGTTGAACATTTCTATTTATGACATTGTCTTTTGTTTGTTTGCCAAAAATGAATGTCGTATTCAAATAATTAACAAGAATTTTTAAGGTGTTTTAGGAACTCGATTCGGGTCCCTAGACTTGAAAATCGGGTCCATAGAATCAGAGAAAAAGATCAAGGGAAATATCTATGAAATTTAGTCGGAACTTTTTCGGGTCCCTACATGTCCATACCGGGTACTCAACATTTTCCTTAAAAAAAACTGAATTTAAGCATTTTTGGACGGAATCTTGCCTTTTTGTGAAAATAAGTTAAAAGTATCAGACATAGATGTAAAATGGTGTTGACAACCTAAAGCTCCACCACGACACCCTTTCAAAAATCTTAAAAAAAACACTGGCGGTAGTATAGAGTATACGCTTGATGGTGCTAATGCATTTACTGTACTTTAATGAAATACAAGCTTTTAAGACACACGCATAATGTCGCCATCATAATTATTAAAATGAAGAACTACAATGACTTCCAAGTACATCGATGTATAGAATGCATGAGGGAGTTAGAGGCTGCGAAGGACCAAGGGTCATCTAGGCTGCAGACCTCCCAAGGACGAAGCTGCTTATAGTGTAAAGGGAACAGTGTATAATAGTTAGTAAAAATCTTTTGCTCTGGTTATAAAATGTAATATGTGCAAAGCGATTATATTGTAAATTGAAGTGAAAAGCATTGCAGGCAAGGACAAGTCACCAGAAGAAAACGGTTTAAATTTGTCATATTAAACATTTACTGATTTTATACATTCCAAAACATTCGTGAATGCCAAAGAGGAAATGTGTCAAAAGCTATAGGCCGCTGCAGCACCGCAATAGTGTCACGAGATCAGAGCCGTGTGGAAGGCTGTTGGGAGCCCCCCCACAAATTCAGATGGGGCCCTTTAATATCATCTTTAATATCACGTAACCACAACTTTACAAAATACTGCTATAGTGTCCGAACGTCCGCAATTCTTTTTCGAAATTAACGAATCATGATATTACAGTACATGCTTAATCTACCGGCTCTGCATTGAGGGCAAAAACCAGAAAAGTAAAAGTCAAGGGTAGAGAGACGGCTCTAACTTACTAATACAATATACATTGGGGGGCCCCCTACGAATGGTCGGGTCCCCCCCCGACCGGGGGTACGGGGCTGCCTTGCCCGGCACTTCACTAGATTTAAGCAGGTTGAGAACCAGTGGCGCAATCATGCTTTGCGGAAAAGAACTCGTACTTGCATGAGAACGGAAAAGAAAACGGAATACTTGCATGATAACGGAAATGCATTTGTTTTGTGTCTATAGGTTAGGCTTCCCACAACTTCATACACTGGTTTGATGCGACTAGTTTCTGTGAGCGTAACAAAAGCTTTACGATGTAATTCGTAACAGAGATACTGTACTTCATGATTTGATACTTTCCACCGTGACAGTGATACGTAATTAAATCAATCCACTTGGTTTATGTACTGACATCCTGAATTTTAGTGAAAGCAGGCTGTTTGGTTTGGGACTTCTTTTGTCGAAGGGAAAAAAAGTAAAGGTTAGGCCTGAGGATTTGTAAATCAGTTTCTGCAAAAGTAACCCTTGGGTCTTTGCGAGGTTCTTGACAAACGTTGAGATAGGCCAATATTGGGCAAACTGGACTACAATATCGTTTGAAATATTTTTAATTGAAAAACTTGCGCTTTGTCCTAGCAATCCCAGCCAAAAATTAAACTTGCTCAAACATTCCGTTTAATACCTTTTCATCTGGGGAGGGTCGTGGGGGCAGCAGCCTTAGGAGGGCTGAAAATACCTCATGGCGTTCAACAGCCTCAGATAGTTCTGCTGGCTCCACAGAAGACCAAGCCAGGTTGGCGATGTAATCACGCCACCTGATCCTTGGTCGACCTCTCTGGGCCGATTTTCCGTGGGTGTAGCCAGCAGGACCTGCCTCCAGGCCCGTATCCAGGTTTAAGGTTTGGAGGGACAAAATACATTTTTAAGAAGCAATATCATGGTTTTTACTGTATGTTTTAAAACAAATTTTTCTGGCAACAACAAAATTTGGGGGCACAAAATAAATTTCGGTGGGCACTATCCCCGAATGTATCCCGTGGCTACGGGCCTACCTACTTCGCCCATCTTTTCTGGAACATTCTGATCACATGACCGAACAAAAGTAGCTGAGATATCTCTATCTTCGGAGGATAAGTAGCTGATCATCCAGAGCTTTTACGATTTTCACCGCTGCGCACTTCGTCGTAAAGTGTCATGCCGTGAACTCTTAGCAGAAATACAATATATGCCATTTGTACTTCAGATATCACTCTTGCAGTCATTACCCAAGATTCACCACCACAGGTGAGGGCCGGGACAAAGACCGATTTGAAAACAGATAGCTTTGCGGTGTTTAAAAGCTCCCGTTTGGTGACCATTGAACGATAAAGCTCACGCAGAACTGCGTCTGCTTTACCAATACGAAAAGCGTATGGTGTGTTAGAGTATGCTCGAAAATAATAGAACAAATCTGTACAACGTGCGTTTGTAAGACAATTCCATAAAAAACACCATCTGCAGTCATGGGCGTCGGAAGAGGGAGCCAAGGCCCTCCCTGGATTTTGAATTTTGATATTTTCCTTTGAAAATTTCAGTAGAAAAAAGTTTTTCTCTCAGTTATGAGTGGGTAAAAGGAAGTTTCACCACTGTTTCCTCCCCGGAAAAATATCCTTTTTGCCACCCTCTGGAAAACTCAACTACTGCCCACCCATAAAAAAATCCCTCCGACGCCCAGTGGCGTAGCTGAGTGTGGGCTGCCCGGGGCGGGTCTTCAGTTTGGCGCCCCGAAGCCCATAAAAGTACGTACTGCGCAGTGACTAGCTCTTAAAGCTTTGCATATATTTTAACTACTTTGTGCACCATTATAATATTACTAGGGCAACCAATTTTTTAACCTAAAAACCTAAAATTTTGACTTTATTTTGACATCTAAAGTTTCTGCATTTGCAACTGCAAATTAATTCAGCCTTAGGTGTTGAGGTTAACCCAGGAGCATATTCATGCACTCTATGCTTCGAAATTTTAAGAAATTTGGTTGCTTAACTTTGGAGATGATGTATTGATAAGTACATTAATAACTGCAGTAGCGTCAAACCTGAGAACATCATAAAGTTGAAAATATGCATAATGGATTAAGCATTTACCAAATCAAGTGCTGTAAGACCACTTCCTTGCCTTACCACGCCTACCCTAGATAATATTAAATCGTTCAGTGGTAGGCAAAACAACAATGTTTCGTCGGAAATCGCAACAAACCCATTAATATTACAGAATTGCAACTAAACTTGCAGAAGTATGACAATGTCTGTTATTGTGGTTTCAATAAAATATCAATAAAGAGAAAAAACTGTGCTGCAAGAAAAATTTGACCCAACGATGAATTTTGACCTAATGATAAGTTTTGACTTTTTTGACCTAATAACTTGGGATTCCCTCATGATATGAGGTTTGTGGACGTTTCATAAGCTTTCAAAAAGGCAGAAAAAATTTGACTGTATTGACTTTTGGTTGCCCTAAATTTTACAGTACTGTCACATGCACAAATATGGTATGCTTTAGCACCAAAAAACTCAAACATTGTAAGTAACAGTTAAACAAAAATAAAAAATGACATATAGGGAAAAGTAGCAAAAAAAGTATAAAAATTAGGACCATTTTTATTTCTGCAATGAAAACTACAATTTTCTACACAATAACTTTTCTTGCCTTTTTGCTAGCAAATCCTTCAATGGCAATGTCAAATTTTATTTCATCTGTCAGTTATTGCTCTATAGACAGTATGGCAAAATTTCTCAACATCAAGGTGCTCATACTAGATCTAAAGTAATTCTTGATCAGTTTTAGTTTCGAAAAACTCCTCTGACAGGCAGCAGCGCTAAAGGCAATTGTGAGGAAAATCCGCAGCATTATTACTATATTTGAAACAGAATTCCCAAGGTTATACTTTTGAATAGACTGCAAAAGTTTCTTTATTGTGAACTGCACATCGGCAACATGATATAGCTGTGATGCAACAATAACGTTCTTCTTAATTGCACAACAATGAACAAGCGACGCAACAACTATCAGTGTTTCTTTTTTGGCTACTGTATCTGCACTCAACCTCCTGCACAACTATCTGGCCTACTTGCAATCTGAATGCAGCACGGTGATCTAAAAATTTTCATAATGACGTATCAATATGCTCAAGCAAGAAATCATTTCCCCTAAACAAAAGGAGGAACTCTCACGGGACCCTCAAAATTCACGCAAATGCTTTGCGGAACACTAGAGTTACGCTGAACCCCTGATGAAGAATACTGAGCAAGATTATATTTCTCCACACACACAGAAATCCATTTTGACGAGCACAAATCTAACTATTCATTCATTAGATTTAAACAGAAATGGTTTTGGACTCAACAAAAGCTCTTACCAGTAGGTAAAAAATTAAGAGCACTTACAAAAGCTGACAGCTCACCACAGCCACATGTTTGCCCACAGTCATCCACCATACTCCTTCCAAGTTTTATGACGTTATATAAGGACTACGATCAAACACGAACATCGACCCAACATTCGATCAATCAACCGTGTAGTGCAGGGGTGGGGAACCAGCAGCCCGCGTGATCATTTTATATAACCCGCAACATAATTTTTGTAACCCAAATTAGAGTACAACAGTGTGTCAAAACGAAGATCCATGTTGAGCAGGTACTTAGACAGTAAGTCAAGAGAAGTCACTCTTCCTCATAGATAAAGGCAAAATTTTAGGATAAAATCTAATGATTTTGCGGCCCGCCAGCGATAATGTACAATTCATTCGGCCCGTGATAGTAAATAGATTTCCCACCTCTGGTGTAGTGAATCAGTAAAATTTGACATCAAAGGAGTTGATAAGCGTGTTGAGATCCGTGTTGCAGGGTCATGTAAAAAAACCTATTGATAAAACATCCCTGATAAACGACTGTTTATTGTTTGGCTAAGATAATTGCTTAACATGCACATGCCATAGTTTAAATGATTCAAAATCAAAAACGTTCTTCAACTGCAAGTAGTGTCCCGACATTAAAACCACTTTTATTTCAATACAGCCTGTACAGGTTTATAGCCTACAGTATAGCCCATAGTGCCGCCCCCATAAAAGTGCCGCCAGGGGCGGGCCCCGCCCCCCCTTATCTACGCCACTGCCGACGCCGATGGCTGCAGTAGGCCTACAGGTTTGAAAATGGCATCGAAATTTGAAAGAGGTAAGTTCTTTGGGAAGGGTAAATGAACTGGACCACTCGACACAATTAAGAAAGTATTTGTGCGAAGCCCCAGATAGGTTATTAAAAAGAGGAAGTCTAAAAACTTGTGAAAACATTAAAATATGTTTGAATTCCTCAATTTTATTTTGTGAATAAATCTTTTGCTATTAAACATTAAGCTTGTTCAGTTTCTCACATGTATGTTTTGTAGTTACTCTGATATACGCATCTGAAATGATTTTTAAAAATTTGGAACACTTTTCACTATAATAACTTTGGACCGGTAAAGTGATCTAATGGAATAGACTCAACAGAGCGAGTTCCATCTAACCTGATAGGGTGGGTTAGAATCCCGGTTGGGTCACCGAAGGATTGCAAAATGGTGTTGGCGTTCATGGGTGCAAGGGAAAGGTTCGCGCACGGTGCTGCCATTGGCTTGCCATTAATGCAGGCGTAACACCACGTGCAGCGTGGGTAGGGTAAGGACCTTTCAATGCACTATGCAGTTAAAAACAGGGAGGTTTCGGCACAATTCGACCATTGGCACCTTAACTAGCAAAGCCGCACCGCAGATACGTATTCGTGTATCGGCGTTTTGGGCGTGTGCCTGATAGCAAGATGTAACAGTAGGCATAAAACTTGCTCAGCAGATATTCCTAACAAAGTCATTCATTTTAATATTCACACTAACTTTTTCTCTGACTGCTCCTCAAAAGCTGACTTTTAAACCCTGCGTTAATTTATGACAGTGATTCCAAGCAGTCCACCTATCCACAGAGAGTTCCATAAATCTTTGATAAAACGTTCACTGACCTATGTGCAAGTTTCGACGAGTTGTTCATGAGGTGTCAGCATAGCAAAGTGGCCCATCGGATACTTTTTGAAAAGATGGTCCATGGGCCAAAATAGATTGTGAACTGCTGATTTATGACTATCTTGTCATAAGCGAAACACACACACCTCAAATAAACCAAAACAAACAATTAGACAAATAACAATGAGCAATACGATTCTCACACAAATCCCTGCACCGTCTACGTCAGAATTTCATATCAACATCAACTCAGTGTAACTTAATGCTATCATGCGTCGACAACAAACAAACTTTAGCCTTGCGGGAAGCTTCTGAGGAATCTGCCTGCTTTCTGCTTTCATTCTTCTGCGACGATTAAAACTTGCAAGCGTATCTATTTTTCATAGATAGATATCAATAAACTGTGACTGATCAATAAACTGTGACCCGTCAATAAACTGTGACTGATTTACTTGCCGCCATCTTTGTGGCCTGTAAGTATCATGCGTCGACTGTCAAATTCATCAACGGAGCCATCTAAATCTATTTTTCAGCTCGTACCCTTTCAGTTGAAAGTAGAGCATTGCTACTCAATCTTTCACTGGTCATAGAATTTCTGAGAGATGTTTTCACTAATTTCATTTTTGAAAACATTCTCTCGCATGAAGCGCTGATGACCGGAAGAGTTACAGCTATTAGAAATAACTTGTATAAAAAATCCAACGCACCTAACGAACTATAATTGAAATAAATTGTTCGAGAGATGTAGGCAGCTGCGACTCTTTCCGACGAAAATTCTTTTGCCAGAAGTGTTTCGTGTTTTAAATAATTTTTACTGATTGAATATGCATTTGCGAATTTTTTCAAGTGTTCTTCTGATAGAAATGTTTTACCTCCGGATCAAAAAGCTGAAATGCCGGAAAAAATTGCTCCTGTGCCATTACAAAATATCATTAAAAGTTCTATGAGGTTGCAGGACATGTGTAAAACTGAAGTCACGACCAGTTGCGTAAGATGCTTCGAAGTCATACGAGACACAAGGCAGCAGAACATACGACTACAGTTAGGATAAATTCTTAAACCGATTCTTTACTGTCGCAAACATTTTCCTACTGGGACAAGCAACAATCTGCTGACACTAATATAATCCAATTCTACCTCACACTGAAATGCACGAAATGCAATGTTTCGAACTGAACTTTTCAGTTTCACCACCAAAACCGCGGTCTGACTATAAATTTCACGGAGGATCCAAGCAATCATTGATGTGTGTTGTCATAAACAACTCTCATTACCTGGCCTTCAAAACCAACAACCCAGCTTATCATGCATTTGGGAAATATTGAATGCAGGCAAAAGGGCTTCTAAATTATCGTTTAAAATTTTGCTGGCTGAAAGTTATCTGCTGCATATGACAACCAAACGAACTTGAACGTAAAATTAATCACAAAACTGGGGGGGACTGCCAAATATCTGGGGGGCGATGGCCTACCCAGGCACCCAGGCCCCTCTTAGAACCGCTACTAATCCTTTCATACCTCCGGGTCTCAATGACTAACAATATGACAGGTTGTGTGATCCAGCTTTGATGAGAATAGAAAGGGACGAAACAGCGGAAGCTTAGTTTGATTAAATCATAGATGACCGTGTTGTTTTGACTAGAATGTTTGTGTAATTTAACCTAAAAAGGCTGAATTATGTTTCCATGGAATTGTTTTTATCGAACACAAGTGATGCATGACTTGCATTTAATAATGTATTGTGCAATTCGCATTAAATGTGTTCCATTTTAAATGAAATTGTCGTTTGCAGTTGCAATATGTTGTTTTTTTTTTTTTGTAAGATACACAATTTTGGCAGACAACACTACGTATACCTATAAACTATGATAACGTTATTATTTGAATGTTTTGATATTCTTCATAATAAAATAAATGAGTATAGAAGTGTGTAGTAGTCCATATGGATAATTTATATTTATTTACTGAAAAGTTAAAAGCAAAAATATACACGAATATTTTCCAATTTTAAACATTAATTTTCTTCATGGTTTATTATTCGTAAAAATTGTGCCTGTATCTAATATTAAAATTATTATGAAAGGGCGTACATATAAACTTTGCCTTGGGCGCCATTTGCATAGATACGCCACATATCATGTGTATTATGTAGAGTTGTATCAGAACCGTGGCCAGAAAGTTTTCAATAGGGTGGCTTTGCGTTTCTGCGGGGGGCTTTAGGTTTGTGCGGGGGGTTGGCATTCTAAAAATTGACAAAATCTCAACCGATTTATAGTGTTTCATGTTTCAATTTGAGGGGCTTGGAGCTTTGTTTGGGGGGCTAAGCCTCGAAAAGCTCCCCTGTGGCGACGGGACTGAGTTGTATGCAGCGCTTCCTTGTTCTGTACTGTATTTGTCCACGTGTATTGTATGGCTCATTGATTCAAATAATTTTTAGAAATTACCGCTTGCCTCAAAACCCACTGTTTATTTGTTGTCTTAATTATAAACTTTTTGTTTTTCCTCTAATGACTTGTACTTTTGTCCAACAGCGTAGCATTTGTACTGATGTTTTTTGTGTTGATATACAAAGTATACTGTAGTTTTGGGTATTTTTCTTATAGAGTACAATTTTTATTTGGTACTCACCGTGAAGTGAATAGATAATTGATAGTTGCATAAAAAAGGTGTTGTTTATTTTTACAGTAAGTTTATGTGCAGTCATTAAATCAAAGTACATTTTCTATCACACATAAATCTTACTACGAAAACACAAAACATTTACACAAAACATTTAACGCAAAACATTTAAAAAGTAAGAACAATCTTAAAAAGCCTTCTCCGTAATAAACTATGCGGCAGTCCGTAACACTTTGGTGTTTCCGTAACAGAGCAAACGATCAGAAGACAGAGTCAAAGGCTATGTAACACCCAAGTCTGTCTACACTAGAGAACTGGCATGATTGAGTTTCTTTTCAGCGAGTAAACCAGGCAATAATTAACTCAGTTATGAGCAGCCGGTACAGCAAAAGTTTGTTTTGTCGCGCTCACACTGCTGCAAAGATTAGAAGAGCAAAACCGGTTCATATAGCAGCAAAACTTAATGCGTAGTATCCAAAGCTTACGAAGAACGCGAAGCTGTTACTTGCATAATGAAAGCGAACATCCACGGACTGATTGCAGCTCCCTTCACACCAATGCTGCAAAATGGGTGAGAAGTTTGTAGAGAAAATGTGGGACTGTTTTTGTCGGCAAGGTAGATTTAGGTGCATTTCTTGTACACAAGATGCTGATGTAGATTACCAAAAAGCTGTTCCTTTTATGCTGTTTTTGCGGGTGGCACCCATTCATTGGTGCCATTTTTTGGCAGTTTAACGTGAAAGCTTTAATTGCATTAATCGTTTATACCGTCATGTCTTGCTGGATGTCTCTAAATCAAAGAAATTGTTTTCAGAGGAAACCTGGAGAAAGTGTTAAGACAACTAGTTGACTATCGGTAAATTTCAACACCAATGCTTTTTTGCATGATTGTTGCAGTTTGTTTGATTCTTTTGATAAAAAGCATACCTCGTTTACTCAAAATGGAGTCTTTGTTCCGATTTAGCACAGTAGCGGTGGAAAAACAGAAATACAGGGAATGTTTGTTTAGTGAATGGTTTCAGTTTTTCTCTGTGAAGTCAGAATAGTCAAGACAATGTAAAGAGCATTTTGAGTCTATTATAGGTAATGGTTGGAGATGCCGTGAGTGTAAAAAGTGATGGTAAAAATTCTCGAAAAAGCATAATGGAAATTATAAAGCTCGTAGTGTGATTCAAAGTGATACCAGGCAATGCACGTAGATGTCTTCTCAAGAAATCTCTTGTGCATTTTTTCAATAGCTTTTTCAAAAGTTCTGCTCTTGAAAACCTGTATCACTTTACACTTTTACAAAGCTTGTCTTTAAACCGCTTTCGATCGTCACAAACTGATAACTAAACTACAACCGGCACTCTATTATAGTGCATTGCCCACATTTTTCTGGCTGCTATGCTGTAGTATTCCGCCAACAACACACTGATTTTTGTGCTTTAAGGGACGTCAACATTAAAGAGATTGACCGCTACGTGGATGTGCTTCTAGACCAGAGCGTGCGAAATGTTTTTGGTAGGTCAACACTCTACAAGCCATATTTTTCATGCTGTACAACGTATTTTTTGACGATATGTGACAATTTTTCTTATGCTTTGTAGCACACTGTGCGGATCGATTGCTGTTTAGTCAACTTTTCGCTGACATTGTCCTTTCGCCCAAGTATAAATTAAGGTGACATGTTTTAATTTGCGTATTGAATAACCAGGGTTGTAAGGAGGGGGGAAAGGAGGCACAATTTCCCGGGCACCGAATCACTATGGGGGCGCCGAATCACTGCGGGAGTCGCCGAAAAGTCCTAACAATGTCACAAGTGCTTCCTTCAATACAGTACATATGCTTCCGAAAGACCTCAGTTTCGAACATGGGGGCGCCAAACTTGCTACTTGCACCGGGCGCCATCTTACCTCGTTAGGCCCCTGTGCATAACAAAGATGAAAAGACAGTCATAAGTTTCGTGTTCACAAAAGTCAAATTGAATCTCAACGACTGGCTTAGCGCCGTTCTCGGCGTTGATGGGTGGATGGGAAAGAACGGTTCAAGTCTCGTGCTTGACCAGGGGTGTAGTGCTACAAAAACAGGTGCGGGAACGCCGTTCCCACACCAAATACAAAGGAAGACTAAACGAAATAGTTCGAATAAAGTGAGCATTCTCCTACAAGAATTTCCACACTGGATCTTCCTGTCTCGCTGTAGACTTTTGACTAGCAGTGCGAATGTGCGCATCTGTGAAATAGCAGCCATGTTTCAATGTAATCGTTTAGATCCCACATCCTCAAGTAACGTTACTAGTACAAATAGGTGTGGGAACGCGTTCCCACAGCAAAAAAACGGTATGGGAACGCCGTTCCCACGCGTTCCCACCCCACTACACCCCTGTGCTTGACTCACCATCAATGCAGCATTCATTACCAAAGCCACCGCGTGGCCCACGGCGCAAACACGGGAGACAGGCGCCCGCAGACTATTTGTGACATTCCAAAAGGATCACAGCCACTGAGGATACGCGGGCTGATCTTAAATTAAGAAGTATTAAACAAACCACCATTACAGTCGAAAACATGCATTTTTCAGGGTTTTGTGAATTTCTTGCTCTGAAAATCCATATCATTAAATATTGAGCAAAAAGTCTCCACAAGGGCGACGCAGTGCAATCAAATCGCCAACTGTTGTAAACAATTTATAATTCGATTGTACTGCGTGAAAGCAGAGGCTGATTTCTCGTAAGCTCACAGCAAACGTAGTACCTTCAATTCTCCGTTAGATGCTGAGAACACTTTTTAATCAATGACAGTGGTATGGACGTACTTGAATGTAAGTTGCTGAATTTGAAGCGATGTTTTGGCGAAAAACAAGACCCAAATGGTTTCGGTGTTCGTTGTGTGATTATCTTATTCCGTTATGCTCCTCTGTTTCTCTAAACCAGGGTCTCAAACTGAAATTGCTCCGAGGGCCAAATGCGAACTTATAAAGTAACCCGAGGACCGCATTATGACGCTGACGGGGGGACAAATCTTTATTCTTTGCGTTTCGATGACGTAATCATGTTCATTCAACCGTAGTATGACTTTTCTGTAAAATTAGCAAGAAATGGAGGACTGGAGGACACATTGAGGTATTTATATATTTGATGAGCATGGCCAAGTGCCCCCCTGGCTACACCCATGGTGGTGGTAGGTGCTATATCTAGCACTTAGCACTGCATTTACTATGAAAACACATTAATTCTGAGTTGGGCTTAAATGGATATAATCAATTAATCATGCTAAAAAATTGTGATAATGGACAGTTCCGAAATAAAATGTACTGCTACGAAAAACCCACGCATAGATCAAATCCACACATAGATCAAATCAAAAACAAACTAGGAATCTTTTGGTAAATACTAGCAGTGGCAACCAGGCTCAAATCCAGAAATTTTAGTAGGGGGAAACATCAACCGAGTTTAAAGCATCATCCACGAAACGTGCATGTTTCTGGTGTTTTCTCCGGTGTCAAAATGACACCCTAAAATTTTGCAAAGACACCCTAAATTCTGAAAGCCTAGATATGGTTTTGCATTGTATTGAAGTAAAACGATTTGAGGAAAGCAAGTTTTCCTGCACATGGCTATTGCAACAAAGGGTTGCAATGTTACAGGTCGACACAATTTTTTGGCGCAGAAGGTGGAAGCGAAAATTGTAAGTTTGGTATCTGTGCATAGTCATGCGCACCGCTTCACTTCGGTCTATTACTATACTGCTGTAGATTTGTACAGAAACTGCGAAAGCACTTTAATGCAATTATGGATGTGCTTTACTGTTTGACCGTTTCGACCGGCTTGCCTGGCGATGCACCAGACTACAATGAAGACAAAAGGTCGGCAGTTGCAGCGCGCATGTAAAACAAGGTGGTTGTCGAGTGAGGCAATAGTGAGAGCTACGAGTGAGATTCTGGCTTTTGGGGCCGCACTGAAGCAGCTGTCAGGAAATAAAAATGATGCAACGTGCGTTGCTTTACTGCGACTTATTAAAACAAAAAATTTCAACATGGTGCTTTCCTTTAGTCAACATTGTCACCAGCTCACCTGACAGAACTGAGCAAAGTTTTTCAGGCGGTATGTTTTGACTTTGCGCCGGTGAAAGCTTCCCTAGAACTGTGCATCAATTAGCTCTCTGATGCCGCTGCTAAATCCGAGCTTAGAGTTAATTGCGAAAAGTTTGACAGCGAATTAGGGGAACTTGGAACGCTGGGTGGTTTGGTTGACTCATGTGTGTCAAGTGGCATGGCGTTTTGGAAGGGTGCCGAAATATTAGCAAATTGATCACCCCCATACACAAAAGGGAGACAGGAGTGAATGAATCAACAACAGCTGGATCTCTTTCGTAAGCCTCCCAGGAAGAGTGTACGCCAAGATGCCGCGAAAATAATTGAACCAAAGCTGAATGATACCCAGTGTGGTTTTGTCGCGGCCGTAGCACTACAGAAAAAATTTCTACTCACCAGAAAATTTTCAAAAAATCTTGGGAGCATGCCAAAGATTTATACACATGTTTTGTCGACCTCGGAAAAGTATATGGCCGGGTGCCTCTTGAAAATCTTTGGGTGATGTTGTGGGAGTACGGTGTTGACGGTCGCCTGTTACTGGCCGTCAAGTCACTGTATTCCTGTTTAGAAGATTGTGTCCCTGTCGACGGAGTTAAATCACAACCGTTCAGCGTTGGACTCCGACAATGGTGTGTTCTGTCACCACTCCTCTTTATAGTCTATGTCAGAGTTCTCCACACAACGCCCCGAGAGGGAAAATTCGACCTACGAAGCCATTTCACCCGGTCGAAAAAAACATTTTGCCAATAATGAAAAAATAATATATTTACGAAAAATGTGTTGATTGGGTAGAATGGAACATATCCCGAAAAAATCACATTGCGCAAGATGTCCGGCCCTCGAACTGTTGTGTAATAGCTTATGTGGTCTCCCCCTAAAAAATTGAAGAGCCCTGGTCTATGTGAATTGGATAGACAGTCACAGACCCGTCGACAAGGGTGTCAATGTTGGGAACTGCAGGATGAACCGTGTTTTGCTGTGTGTTTTGCTGGCGAATTGGTACCACATGCGTGGATCTTCTCAACAGGGTCTTCAGCTCACATTTGATCGGTTTTCTGCTGCGTGCGACCAAAAAGGAACGAAAATCAGCTCTAAAAAGATTGAGGTATTATTTCTCGCCCAAGGCAGTGTTTCCTGGGCGGACGCCTAAGGCAGCGTTTCCTGCAAGTGAGTGGAAATACACTGCAAGAGGTGGAGACGTAGTACCTTGGGGTGGTATTCACGAGTGACGAAAGTCGGAACAAATGGATTGATACACAGATTGGTAAAGCAAACGCAGTTCTGCTGGAGCTTTATTTCTCGGTGGTGACGAAACAGGGGCTTTCAAACAACGCCAAGTTTTCAGTTTTTAAATCTGTCTTTGTTCCGACCCTCGCCTGTGGCCATGAATCTTAGGTGACGATTGAAAGAATGCTGTCAAACGAATGAACGGCAGAGATCGGATATTTGCGAAGAGTTCTCGGTGTGACACTTCGTGACAAAGAGCACAGGTCGAAAGCCTAGGATGTCAAGCCGCTTCTCCGAATCGAGAGATCCCAGCTATGTTAATTCAGCCAAGTGTCCAAAATGTCCCAGGAAAGAAAGGCGAACTAAGTCCTTCAGGTACAGTCTTGACTACACCCACGGGAAAGCGGCCCAAAGTTTGTCCAAGGACCAGGTGGTGTGACTACATCTCCAACCTTGCTCGGCCCGTATTGGTGTGGAGCCAGCAGAACTATCTGAGATTGCCAGGCTTGTCCATGGGAATGTCATTCCTAACGTCCCATGGGATGGGACAGCACACATTTGTATTTCCCATGAGACTCAGAAATAGAATGAGAGAGTCAGAATGATACTGAATTGTCATGCTTAGACTATACTTCTGAATTTTAAAGTCAATAAATTTTGTCGTTTTGCATGTCTCTTTGTACATGTAGTCCTATTTAGTAGATACTAAACCTAAACTTTCATAAATTTAATAATTTTACATGAATTGTATTCCATATTAATATTATAATAATGTAATGGGAATCCCATGGGATGGGACAGGCATAAATTGTTATGGGATGGGACAGATAAATGTGTCCCATGGGCAACCCTGGAGATTGCTGTTGATCGCGGGGTATTTCGGGTCCTCCTAGGGCTGCTGCCCCCGCGACTTTCCCCAAAGGAAAAGCGGGCACGAAAATGAATGCGTGTTTAGGCCTACATTGAACCTTTCTATTTATAAAATTGTCTTTAGTTTGTTTGACGAAACGTGAATGTCGTATTCATATAATCCAGCATATTTGGATGGAAACTTGCGGTTTTGTAAAAATGAGTTAAAAGTATCAGACATAGAACTAGGGAAAATGGTATTGACACCCTAAAGTTCCACCACGACACCCTTTCAAATACCTTAAAAAACACTGGTCTAATATCTTGAGAAGACTGATATTTTACTCACCGGCAAGGCAAAGGGAAACCATTTATGAGAAGGTTAAGGCTCCACATAATTGTGATTGAACCGTCACAATACATGACATCACAAATAAATATCTAGCATGAATGCTATTGTTGCTAAACAGTGAGTATGGCGCAATCAAGAAGACTTTAAAACTGAATCGCTTCTCAGCCAAAGTTTGAGCTTCAAGACATATAAAATGTATATCACCGCCATATTCACGCATTTAGTTTTAGAACTGTGCAAAAACAAAAATCTACGATATTGATTTAAGGCTGCGCTGACACTGGAAACATGGATAGGTTATTTTTGTAACACCCACGGCTGTCAAGGAGAAGTCTGCGATGGTCTTGAAATGAAGCTTACGTAACCGTTAGGCCGGATACAGCAATCTGGTACGAAAAGCGTTACTCCAATTGGTTTTACTTGCGGGTCATTGATTACAAAAGGTTAAATACAAGTTTGTATTCGACTAAAAGCTGAAGTTGGATACGTTCCTTGAGGCAGGTTCATTGATTTGCACTGAAGTATTTCTTTGGTTATACTTCAAATAATTTATTAACTTGAAAACTTTGGAATTGCGGAGCATTGTCCCCGTTGTCCCCCCTGGCTACGCGCCTGGTGACAACAGTATTCTGATTGCAGGTTACAGACCAGCGCAGGAATTCGTGACTGAGCGAAGTTTGTGTGCACACCGATTAGGTAATTCAAATTAACCAACACAATTATCAACAATCATGGCAATTCAGTTTACATAGTTAATCTGTATACTGTGTCCACAGATAGTCCAGTGATAATGTTCATCTTTCTTATTTATTCCCTGGCTTTATGCTGGGGAAAAGTTTCCAACAGTAAATTAATCATGAAATTTTCACAACTACATTACTTTTTATCACAAAATATTGGGGGGAACAAAAGATATTATGTCCCCCCTGTTCAAAAGTTGGAGGGGGCATGTCCCCCCGTCCCCCCCATAAACTAGGTCCCTGGCGGTACCTGAACCATAGTAGAAACAGCCTTTACATCTGATTTCCTGCGAAAGGTATCATGAGTTACAGGCAAATAATTTCTAGCCAAATAGGCAAATAATTTCTCACCCGCTAGCAGGGGCGTAACGAGGTTAGATGGCGTCCGGGGCAAAAAGAAAGTTTGGCGTTCGAACCTGACTCTTTCGGAAGCAAATTCACTGTATTGAAGAAAGTACTTGCGACATTGTTGGGACTTTTCGGCGCCCCCGCGGTGATTCGGCGCCCGGGGAATTACGCCCCGTTACCCCCCCCCCCCGTTACACTTCTGCCCGCAAGCCGAGTACTTTTAAACACCGGTGAATAAAACAAAATAACGTAAATGTTTATTATTTGAAAATTCCCAAAAAGCATCCCGGACCGCACAAAACGACCTCACGGGTGGCATGTTTGAGTCCCCTGCTCTAAGCAACAATTAATCTCTTTGTTAAGTGTAAGTAACCTTTGGCTCATAAATGTCATACACACATGGCCTAAACCAGGCTCGTAACCAGCTTGGGACACTAGGGGGGGCGAAGAGTTTTCTGAGATAGGCTCAAATTTGATAAACTATGTGCAATAGTTTTTAACTGTCTAACACATTTTCCACAGGAGGCAAAAATTTTTAAGGGAGTCTTGGCCTAAACGTATGATCAGATCACTAGTTGCTATAGATATAGGTCTAATGAATTTCTAATCAACTGGCAGACCATTGATTATACTGTTGTTAACATGGGCGCAATTTTGTCGTAAAATGTGGGGGGGGGCAGCTTGGTGTAAAACCAATATAGTTATCCGGGAAATGCAGAAGTGAACTTTTGTAAATGCAGATTCCCGATCTCGTTTTTAAGAGGTGTTTTGAGAGCAACACTAATCACGCTTTGCTTTGTCCTCGCAGATGATCTGCAAATTAATATACTTAAATTTGTTACTGGACACGCTCAGTGAGGTAACTGACGAGGGCAGAGGAACGAATTGCCCCCATCTCTGGCAAGCCAAAACAAAAACCGGGCCACCACTTAGCTCATATTTCGGATACAGTATTATTTTGGTTTTCAGTAGGTTGTTGTCAGTGGCGTACGCAGAAAATTTTCATGGGTGGGTTTAATTCAGTGGCATAGGTGGTCATTCGTATTTGGTGTGCGCTGTTTGTGACGTCACAATTTGACGTCATATTCATGTTTCCAATCCAACATTTTGGCCAAGTTTGTTGACACAATATGCATATTCTTCTACATGCACTCTCCTTATTTTGTGTGTCATTGCACTGAATATAAACTATCAGCGCTCCAAGTTAGGATGTCAGAGGAAAATACACTCAACGCGACGACACAGTTCACAGCTGCAAAAATATCAGGCCGCGCGTTAAAACAGGGGGGTAAAACACACTCATGTGGCAGACACCTTATGGTCTGCACATGTCCTTTAGAGACCTTCTATTTGCTAGGAATTAGCAATGTAAAACAACCTTCTCTCACTTTGAGAGATCTTCTATTTGCTGAGAATCAAAAACGCAAAGTAACCCTCTCTCACTCTGAGAGATCTCTCATTTACTGAGAATCAACAATGAAAATTAACATTCTCTCAAACTGACAAAATTGCCCATTGCTGAAAACAAAGTGCAAGCCACTCTCTCACATCAAATGTAATGACATATGAGAGAGAAGAAAGAAACAGCAGAATCAAAAATGCAAAGT
>Ga0210059_1003735_pt1 | contig 24497 bp, 17 predicted proteins | sample Ectturendosymbi2_FD_188042 | JGI IMG/M metagenome (GOLD analysis project Ga0210059, IMG submission 188042) | Ecteinascidia turbinata endosymbiont from Florida, USA - Sample 2 (SPAdes) (version 2) | ecosystem: Host-associated > Tunicates > Ascidians > Unclassified | place: Key West, Florida...
GTAACCCTATGGTTCTGTCTTCAATGCAGTTGCAAAAAGTGTCTGTAACCCTGTGATTTCGCCGGCTTCAATGTCTTGTACTACGTTCTGTATTGTCTGTTTTTATCAACCTGTGTTCTGCAGAGTGTGTGTGTTCATACTATGGACTTCGTGTCTGCTAACAAACAAATAAATTAAATTAAATTGCTTACTTATCATCATGATCCATTTGTAATATCAATATAATTCGTTAAATGAAATATAATTTATGATTATTGCCGGTAGCATGATAGAGAAGTATCAGATGTGAGTCGGTACATTAAGCAGACGAGTATCTGTGAACATGGACCCTGGTACAGTTCAGATGCGAACCCACTTGAAATTACATGCTGTACCTAAATAGGTTCTAGTCTTCACACTATACAGTGGAGACTAAATAACCTTAAACTAATCTAATTTCCAGGTGCTTGCAAGATGAATTTCTATCTTATTCCTGTGTTCCACGGAACTTTGTTGTTATACAAATTTGGTTTTTGATATTGTTCCGGATGACAAACATTATTGAGGTACATGACTTTTAAAGGTAACGCACGCATTGGCGTAACTGACGGGGGCAGAGGAGCGATTCACCTCACCAGTGTAGCTGGCACATTGCCTACTACAACTACAAGCTGTACAACAAAAACAAAACTTAAAAAGCACACAAAGTTGTATAACAAAAATCCTAAACAGGAATCAACATCAGCATCAAAAAGCTGAAATAAATGTTGACTAACATCAAAACAAGTCAAGCATAAAACATAAGCTTTCCATGACCAGAAGCATGCTTTAAGCATACTTTGATCACACATTGACACACACGTCCTGTCATGCTTCAAACAGGAGAAACAATGGCGGCGTTGCTAGGAAAAATGACGTCGAACCACGCCCCAATCCGGCGAAAAGCTGGAGAAACAATGGCGGCGTTGCTACGCAATATGACACAGAACCTATCAAGAGATACCATTCAGATTAATGAGGTTTTATGAACCTTTTGGGAATTTCCCGAGCGAAAATTCAGTATAAATAAGGCGATTTTGGCCGTAGAAATTTAGATTGGTACTTACGACCTTCTGACGGTACTAGTCTCCTTCTGGAGTTTAAACTTTTCAAGTTTTGTTTTGGAAGTAAAACCAACTCTGCCTCACTGAGGTTAAAGTTGATTGGAGCTCTGCTGAGGTCGCCCACCATCGATCTACACCTCCACAACTAAGAGTTTTTGACTGGGTAAGTCCTTGAGAAAAGCTTGCTTGGACAAAACGAATGGCATTGTCCGGGTGAACTTATGACACTCAGGGCCGTAAAACTGGAAACTCCAAAACACTGTTTCCTACAGTCTCCAAAAATGTTCAGGTCAACATGAAAACTTGCTTTGTTGACATTAAGCCTCAAAATGCATTCTCAAGCGAACGGTTTGAAAAACGTGACAGTTGCATAGGAAACTGGTTAATTCTGTAATTAATGACTAAACTCTAATCGAAAAACTTCAACACGATCAGACTTATTCAAAAAGCTGATGTGAACATTAACGACCTGCATTGGTAAGCAGTACATTTTGAATTATGTTATAGCATGTAGGATACTTTTAGCACGTAGGACAGATTTGCTGGTTGCAGAAGTTGTTGCATGAAGTGTTCTTGACTGTGAATCTGATTCGAGAGAATTCCTTTATGAAACATTTGTCTTATATTGGTGTACACCTGTTGTTGCTTTTGTTTGTGTATCAACTCAAATAAACAACAGTCAATAAAGATAAAACCAATTGCGTCTACTGTCGTTGGAATATTTAAAGAGGTATCAGAAGTAGGTCAGATGGTTAAAGCAAGTCATGAGACTTGTGACAACTGTCTGAGATCTGGGAATAAAACGGACCCAACCGTTGGAATACTACCCTATCCAAAAACGACGTTTTTAGTTTTAACATAAACCCGAAACCTTCCGTTACAAGGTAAAATGTGGAAGCATTGTGTCATGTGGCATGACACGCTATCAATCAAACGGATACAGCAAAGTTCGATTAGACGGATACAGTAAAGTAAAACAAGGGTAAATTACGATTGGATCGATGATGGTAGCCGGAGTCTGAACAGGAGTCGGATTCTCAAAATAAAAAAATTGCCGGACCTGGATTCAAAAATTTTGGAACAAGAGCGGAATCGGAGTCTGAAAAAGTGACTCCGGCCACCTCTGATGCTTAGCGTCGACGGTTCGACTCTCTCTTTGGTCGGCTCAGGCGACGTAGCATTATGGCTGCAACATGCTCTGGCTCGAAACTCTACTGAAAACTGGAACTAAAACTAAAAACTAAACTAAAACTCAAAACAAAACTGGAGCTGCTCAAAGATCCCTGATGGAGGCTTTGACTCACAAGAGGTTTTGAGAAACAAAGCAGATTTCACGCGTCATTGTGTTTACAGTGGGACACAATTTCGCGTGAATTTCACGCGCAAAAGTTTTCTTACGCATATCACGCCAAAACTCCTTGTCACTCACGATATCTCGTCGGATCGTCGACAACAGAGGCCTATTTATATGGTCGTGCTAGCAAGTGCGGTCGAAGGGAGTTTTGACGTCAAAAGAGCTCAGTGCAATTGAACCAAAACGAGAACGTTGTAGCTGTGCGTTTACATGCGCTTCAGAACGACTGGGTTGGGTGTTCTGTGCTGCTGACTTCAGGCTAACGTCGCTAGATTCACGAGTAAACTAATTCTTTTCGTCGTTGTAGAGCTGTAGGTTTTCCAGTTACAAAAACAAATGACAAACGGAGATTCATTCAGTCTTCTGCGATAGCACTTAGACTGTTAGAGGCACAGTAGTTATTACTTTTCACAAAACCAAGCTTGCTAGGTTGATGAAAGGCAAAAACACTAGGCCAGGATTACGAATCATTTCTTTGCACAGGTTGCTCGCTGCAACGTTGTCATTTCAGCATGCGTCAGACAACACAAAGGGATTATCACAGTCCTACAGATACCTACTACAACACCCAATTTTCTGCAGTTGAAATACGATTAGATTGCATTCCAGCAAACATGGTGCCCTACAGTACTTTTTGGAAGCAAAGCACCATTAGCAATTAGCATAATAATACTAGGCTACCAGGCTGTTAATTTTGTATGTAAATTGCAACAGCATTTTTCTGTGGACAATATTGAAATCCAAAAAGTGCAGTGAAACAGTAGTCTAGCGTACTACAAACTTGAAACTGTAGAACCAGGTCATGTTACGTAGCCTACAGAATTTCACTACACACACTCCACAGTCACACAGCGGTTTGATCTTGATGTTGTTTTTACTGCAATATGGATTGCAAAACTAAGTTAAATCCAACACGTACCATTTCAAAACTGCAGACGTGATTTAAATTCAACCATGCATCATCCAACCAACGCAGGCGTTATAACGACTGCCAAACCTAAAGCGGCTGCTTCACGAACACACTTTTACCAGGGAACTCACTTACGAACCAAGCAACTACGAGCGTGCTGTGCAAGTATCCTCACTCTTTCCCGAGAGCTTTTTCGATCACTCAAGCAGTTGGTGATTCAGCACTAATCATGTCACATGACCAGGAAAGTGAGCTGATTAGCTCATTTAAAGCGCTATGTAAAAAGCCCTAGTGTTGTCAACTGGGATGTAACATATCTTAAATTTGGTATATTTTCAATTTCAAAGTGCTTGGTATATAAATATTGCGTTTGGTATATATAGAGTTTTTGGTATATTTTTGACATATTTCTGTCTGAGAGTTAATTGGAGTCTTTAAATCAAAATTTTGGGTGCAATGCAAAAGTGCAAACATACTCCCCAAGTCAGTGTTGAAGCTATGTATGTTATGTTGTGCAGTAAAATTTCAGTGATTTTGCTTACATGGGAGTCAAGGTTGAATTTTCCAGCAGTTATAAATTTGACGCTCAGCTGAAGTTAAAAAAGTACCGTAGAAAGTAGAAATTGAGCTTGCAGCTTTAACTCCATCACGCGGCATGATCCCAATGCTCAACCACTGAACCAGCTGTTCATAGAATCAATCATGATTCATAGACAAGTGAAGTACTAAAATAGAATAGCATGCAAAAAAGCGGCATTGTATTTTACTTTTTTTTGTTACAGATAAATTTGGTATAAATCTTTCTGTTCTGAGCCGGATGGAATGAATATCATGCTGAAAAGTTGCAATGGCATGGTGACGCACAATTTTTCGCAAAAATTATTAAAAGTTTGTAATGACTTTTCATGACTTTTTCCCCATTTGTCAACTTTGAAAATGGCTTCATTGCATGAATAAAATAAATCAGTCTGTGTTGAAAAATCTTTCTATGCAGAACCAGATGAAATGAATATCACACTAAAAATTTGCCATGGCAATGCACAATTTCTTGCAAAAACTGTAAAAGCCTGTAACGATTTTTCATAACTTTTTCCTCATTTATCAACTTTGAAAATGGCTTCATTGCATTAGTATGAACAAAATCAATCAGTCTGTGTTGAAAAACCTTTTCGTTCTGAGGCGGATGGAATGAATATCACACTGAAAAATTAGCATGGCGACATACAATATTTCACAAAAAGTACAGTATAAGAAGTTTGTAACAACTTTTCATGACTTTATCCCCATTTGTCAACTTTGAAAATGGCTTCATTGCATTAGTATGAATAAAATAAATTAGTCAAAAACTATAAAACCCTGTAACAATTTTTCAAAACTTTTTCCTCATTTATCAACTTTGAAAATGGCTTCATTGCATTAGTATGAACAAAATCAATCAGTCTGTGTTGAAAAATCTTTTTGTTCTGAGCCGGATGAAATGAATATCACACTGAAAAGTTGGCATGGCGACCAAAATTTTTTCCAAAAAGTACAAAAAGTTTGTAACGATTTTTCATGACTTTTTCCCCATTTGTCAACTTTGAAAATGTGTTCATTAGATTGGTGTGAATAAAATAAATCAGCCTGTGTTGAAAAATTTTTCTGGTATCTACCAGACAATAATTTTTCTGGGTGAAATCACAAATGTTTTCGAACTTTTTCAAATTGTTTTTCACAGTTCACCTGGAATATTATTTAAATTTTATTGTTATTACCTTCTACATGCTATTTTGTAACCTGATTTTGTCTCCTGGACAGTATTTTATCCCATTCTGGATTGGCGAGTTCTTGTTGTTTGGGCGATTTTTTAAAATGTTGGCTGAGCGGACTGTTGGCTAACTTTACCTGGGTGGTGTTGAAGCTATGTTATGTTGTGTAGTAAAATTTCAGTGATTTTGCTTAACATGGGAATCAAGGTAAAATTTTCTAGCAGTTATAAATCTGACACTCTGCTGAAGTTAAAAAAGTAGAAATTGAGCTTCCAGCTTTAACTCCATCACGCAGCATAATCCCAATATAAATATGATATATATTTGGTATCTTTTTGGACTAGATTATGGTATATATATTCATTGTAAGAAGAGTTGGCAACACTGGTCAACAACTGTCACGGTTTCCAGTCTGGGCTCTGGCGACCAGATACTACTGTAGTGTATGGTCATTTAGTCTGCTCACTGCTCAGTCTAAACTACAGAACCAGTCTAAACTACAGAGCCAGATGTGGTTGTTTAGACCAGTACTTCCTATCCACTGGGTTGCAGTTACACAATGTCTGAAGTGTAGCCCTGCCAATGACTCTCCTAGAAAAATATCTCGTGCTTTATGCTGTATTTTAATAATAATAATCCGGTCACATGGCCTAGTGGTTTAGTTCCAAGCCTTAGTCTGTGGATTGAAAGGTCAGAGGTTCAAACCCGCAGCAAGCCACAATCTCTTCTGCAAGCTAATTCAGGGAAGGAGAGAGAGGCCTCCACAAATCCGGATGACCCACACACCCCAACATGGAGAATAATTACAAATATGTATGAAACGACGCCGGCTCAGACATCTCCCTGATCAACAAGGTCTGCACCGGTTGTTACACCCTCAGGATGCTCTGGTGATAAGTCAGCTACTGGAGGTAACCCAACCATCAAACGTAGGAAATGGACACGCCAAGATGCCAAGTAAGTCATGACCTGCTACTTCCTCAGTGATCCAACGGCACGGGGTTACAGAAAAAGAATGCACACAATCTGGAAACAACGTAATCCACATTGGGTCATCACAGAACAACAACTATTGGACCAAAAGTGAGTCATAAGCTCCACTTCAGTTCTCAGTGACCCAGAGCTAAATCAGTTAAAACAGCAGTTGGGATAGGAGGTCAAAGCCAGGACAAAACAGATCAAAGCCAGGATAGAACAGTACAGGACACCACAAATCTTCCACATGCAGGAAACACAACTGCACAACAACTCTAAACAGTCATGATTCACACCCAACACCTGCTGATGCAAGAAATGACTCTACTAGATACCTAACTAGAAAACCACCTGGTTATATTAGGTACCCCAGGAAGATGCAAATATAATTTTCATTGTATTTCTATTCATGAGTTAGCTTGTTTATTTTATCTTGTTTATTTGTGAGTTTTTTTGTGTTTGTTTCACAAATGAATGAAAAGATACAGGCAGAATGGATCAACACAACCTCAAATGCACAACCAAGAAACCCATTGTGGGTAGATAAACAGGAGATGCAGCAGATAAAGCACTTGACAGCTGAAGCTAATCATTTAATCCATATGATACATACAAAGAATATCACAGAAACTAACGCTCACATATATGCCATGTAGCCAGAGTAATAGCACTACATACATCCACACAAAAAAACAGTCAGAACAAACACAACACTCAGAATTCCACACCACCGTGGAGAAGAAGGCCAGAAAACAAAATCAAGAAACTGAGAAGACATCAGAAAAATGGAGAGTGCTAGGAAAGGAAAGTCCAGAATAGAGGCAGTGATAGTGAAGCAGTATAACAGGAATGTATGTCTGAAATCTGCAATAGAAGATGCACAGCAGAGGTTGACAGCTATATCTCATAGACTTCAGAGGTACACTGCCAGAACAGAGCAATACAAGATAAATAGAATGTTCAACACACAGCCTGGAAGAGTATACTCCAACTTCCGAAACCAGAATAATAAGGAAGAAGCAGAAATCCCAGACAAAGAAGAAACGTATAGATTCTGGAACAACATGGGGAACACCAAAAATCCACAACACAGCTGAGTGGACACAGGAGGAATACTTGGATGTTCCAACCCAGCAAGCACAAAGAATCACCAAGGAAGACATCAAGAAAAAATGCAAGAAAATGGCAAACTGGAAATCTCCTGGACCTGACCAGGTTCAAGGATACTGGCTCAAACATCTCATCAGCCTGCATGAAAGACTGCCACAACAACTCCAAAGTATCCTCGATGATCCTAGCTGCATGTCATCATGGCTTACAACCGGAAGGACAGTGCTCATACAAAAGGACCAAACTCAAGGAAACAAGCCGTCAAACTATCGACCAATCACTTGCCTTCCAACAACCTGGAAGCTTCTCTCAGGAATCCTAGCCAATCAGATCACCCAGAACCAGCATGACATCCTAGCATACTAACAGAAAGCAAGTCGATCTGGGTGCTGAGCTACTAAAGACCAGTTACTGATCGACAAGGTGCTAACTGCAGATGCCAAAAGAAGAAAAAACAATCTGGCTATGGGATGGACAGACTACAAGAAAGCATATGACACAGTGCCACATTCCTGGATAATCCAAAGCATGGAGCTTCACAAGAGCGATCACAAGATCATCAACCTTGTCCAGCAACCAATGAGAAGCTGGAACACCACCCTAACATCAGGCGGCAAGCACCTTGCCAACATCAAGATCAAACGGGGAATATTCCAAGGAGATGCACTGTCACCACTGCTCTTCTGTGTAGCCATCAACCCACTAAGCTACATCCTCAGAGATGCCAAGCAAGGATACATGCTAAAAACAGGCCACAAAATCAATCATCTACTTTACATGGATGATCTGAAACTGTACGCCAATAACGAAATAGATTTGACAGCCCTGATTGAGACAGTTCCAATCTTCACAACAGATATCTGCATGCAGTCCAGACTGGAAAAATGCGCAAGGCAAATCATCCAACGTGGAAACATCAAGATAACGGCCGGATTAAATCTAAACATATGAAAAATCAAGGACCTTGACATTGAAGCAGGTTACAGATATCTGGGCATACTCCAAAACATGCAGAACAAACAAAAAGAAGTCAAACACAAAGTAACAACAACCTACAGAAAAAGGTTAAGGCAGATTCTCAAATCACACCTCAATGCCAAAAACAAAATGCAAGCCATCAACATATATGCAATGCCAGTGATCACCTACACAGCAGGAATCATAGGCTGGAACAAGAAAGAGATGCAGAATCTAGACAGAATAACAAGGAAGACAATGAAGATGTGTGGAGGACTTCACCCAAGAGCAGACATTCACAGGTTGTACCTTCCAAAAAAAGAAGGCTGCAGAGGATTGAGAGAAGTTGCAACAACAGTCAGATTCCAATGTGCAGGATTACAGGGATACATCAGCAAAGCAAAGGAAAAAGATCCTCTGATAGAAGCAGTTTGGAAACATCAAGCAATCAAAGGATACGAACGTAAAAAAGAAGAAATGGAGAACGGGAAATTGAGAATACAACAAAATGGATCAACAAACAGTTACATGGACAGTACAAACGGCAAGTACCTGAGATCACATCAATGGATAATGCTTACAGATTGATGCGAAAAAGCACAGGATTCAAAATAGAAATAGAAGCACTCATAACAGCAGCACGAGACCAAGCACTGGACACCAAGTGCCACAAGGTGAAGATACTCCAAAAACAAGTGATCCAAAATGCAGGATGTGCAAAGAGAAGAATGAGACAGTAGCCCACATAGTGAGTGCGTGCTCTAAGGTAGTAGGAAGCTTGTACAAGATGACACAACAACATAGTCAGCAGCAATTCACCACAGCATATGCCATCACTACGAGATCAAAACGACAGATAACATCTGGCTCCACAAGCCCAACCTGGTAACAGAGAACAACAAAGTTGAGGTACTGTGAGACTTCGAGATCAGAACGGACAGACAGATACAAGCTCGCAGACCAGACTTAGTAGTAATAGACAAGCAGACGGAAGGACTCATAATAGATGTAGCAATACCAAACGACACACACATAGTAGAGAAGGAAAGGGAGAAGATAGAAAAGTATCAGGACCTGAGGTTAGAAATACAAAGAATGTGGAACATCAAGGCTAGGGTAGTACCAATAGTAATAGAATCTCTCGGAGCAACCAGCAACAATCTGGAGAAACACCTCCAGGAGATCCCTGGCAAAAACAAGATCCCCGACTGGCAAAGACAGCAATACTTGGTAGTACACACATCCTACGAAAGGTGCTCGATCTCCCAGAGTCAAGGTAAGACTCCAAGGTCAGAGAAAAACACCTACCTGAACACAAGAGTTGGGTGAATAACAAGAGTTCATAATAATTCATTTACATTGCAGATTCATGGTCGATGTCACAGGCACAATGGAACATCACAGGCCTCACTGAGCACAAAAAATGGTTAGCCATAGCGTAGTACAGAATAGGTGTTTACGCACAACCAACACTGGTAGGAGCAAAACACTTCAACAGCGCCCCAAGCGTAACATCATTCACCCATCAAGTACACTATACAGGGATCCATCACTCAGTAATGGGAGAGAAATTAAGGCATTCTAACATGTCACATGAAACTTTATCTCTTACTCTATTTTTTTGTTAAAAGTTTATAGTTTTATGCTTGCTTTACCCTGTTCTCATTGCTTAGTCAAGTATTTTACATTGTAGAATGATCTCAGCCATTGATTTAATGAATTTTTGCCAGTATTAATATTACTAAGTGACACTTAATAAGTGTTTGCCATTGATCGTTGTTAAGGTAGGTGTGAATAATTTTACTTTTCATTCCAATTGGTATTTCATAAATTTGAAAATAAACCAGTGAATTTTTGTTTAGTTTTCGAATTTGAAAATTCGGTACCTCCTTTTTCAGGCTTGCTCTGCCAAATTTTGTGCATTTTAAGTATGTGTGATTTTCTGTGGCCAATTTGTATTGGATTAGGTGGCTGTGGGAGCCTTTGATTCTACTGTGATTTTGCAAAGATTTGTTTTGTCCTGGTGTGCTTTTTAGCACAAAGTTTATGGTGGAGTTATTCATGTTAGCAGTATATTCTTGAGTTCCTCTGTCTTCCAAGGTGATGCCTAGTCGCCGTTTTCCTACAAAGCAGTCAGTGGGAAACCGAAACAGGTGTGTTGTCTGTGACTAAAGTTTTACATTAAGAAAGTGACTTCAACTGCTTATATGAAGCTCTGATTCTTTATGCAGTGTGGGAGGAATTGGTCAAGTAAAAATATTGTAGTTGCAAAAACCCAAGGGTTGTTCATGTGAGTTATTATTTAAGCATCAGCATGGCCTGGTGAAACCTGGGCATTTACATATAATACTTGTAAGAAAGGCATATTAAGCAACACACGTGTTGTGCAGTATTGGCTAATAAACACATTTTATTAATTCGATAGCCAGTTGTCCACAGTGACCTATAGGTATCCTGTGAAAGACGGATATCCGTAAGTAGCAGATCTTGGTTGCAGATATAAAATGATGTGACTGGAGTCGTGAAAACTGATATTTTACGGTGAGTAGTGACACCACAACATTAGTAAATATACTATTTGTTGCTAGCCTATGCTTACTTTTAGCCACCATCCCTCTTGCAACGAGATTATTCCATTCTTGACAACAAACTCCAGTGGGACCGAAATTTAGGTTTCAACAGTTGTAAAAATATAAAAAATTCATAATTTTTAGCATTACGTGTTTGGGGGAAAATTGTATTAAATTGCAACGACAAATATTTTTTTCTATTATAATTTTACCTTTATTCATTGTGTAACGAGGTATTTTTCCACTCCAGTCACATCATCACACATCTGTTAATGATATCCACACTGACGGACATCCGTTCTTTACATTATATCCCTATTGTACAGTCACATTTTTATTAAATTCTAGAAGTTGTGTCTAGTAAGTTCAGCACTGAACTGAAATTAATGGTTTAAATAGTTTTATAGTGCTTTGTTCAAATCTATTTGGATGAATTTATGACAGCACATCAACGGCAAGCTTTGTATGCAGAGTTATGTGTTGTGCAGGGGAACACCATTTCATGCACGTAGTCCACAAGTGCACCACACTCCCAACAGCACTCCATCAGCAGCTAATGTGGGTTTTGCACATGAAGATGAACTTCCTCCTACTCTTGTGCCATTCAGTCATCCAAAAATTCCAGAATTACCATGCATGCATCCAATCAGCTTTGAATTTTTCTTTTTTGCATATTTGCTTACTGCATTGTTTGGGCAATACCTTTTCATTTATAAGGTAACATGGCTGTGCTAATACAGTGTTGGATTACTTTAGCTTAAATTATGTGCTAATGCAGTGTTGGATTACTTTAACTTAAATTATTTCAACAGTTTAGAAAAGAAGTTGTTCTGGCCAGAAATTCATGTTCTGAAGGTTAACCAAGTTTCAAAAATGCCCAGTTGGCACAAGCATAAATGTGAAATTTTGTTGGATCACATAACCTCAGCATCTTTCGCTGGGAAAATTAATGAATTGTCTAATCACTAGATTGTAAGTTGAGTATATACATATTTTTCAGTATAAGTACCAATTTGTGCCTGTCATAAGAAACTGGTCTCAGTTGTTTCGGATTTTCTGCTATGATCTCTAAAATAAATGAAAACTCGATTGTAGTATGTGTTAAAAAATTAAACTGCCTTCCATAGATGATTCAATTTAGGTTTTATCACCATGCAATTATCTTTTATTTTTCTCCTTCACTGTTGTTTCGACACTCACAAGAAGAACCTAATGTTTATGTTCAATCCCATTTGTTGATATGTTATGATAACTAATTATCAAAATATATAAGGGTTTCATAGTAGCAAACTTGAAGAAATCACTTGACAGCTTCTGCTTTCACTTCTAGACAGTTTGGTGGTATCCCAGTACATTACCTCCAAGTACAACTACCATCAATTTCCACCTCATTGATGGCAATCTAACAATGCTTTTGGGGTTTCTGTTTTCTGGAAGGTTGTTGTGGACCTTACTGTGGAAGGCAAGTTCTCTGCTGTAGGAAATATTTTAGTGAACATTCTTGCTGCTGTTCACCAACCAGTTTTGTTTAAGCTCAAGACCCTTGTTAGAGTATTAAAGTTTTTGTGGCTGCTGTTCACAAACTTAATCCTTGCCGTGTTGACAGAAAAATGAATTTTTAATGCTTTCAATGTCCATGAGTACGATTTCTTCTTAAAATACGGGCAAACGGATACAACTTATGTGACAATATAGTGTTTTGCATTGCAGCACCTGAAACCATGTTCTGAAAACGTGATGTACATCTTTTTATGGGTTCTGATCTGCTTGACATTCGGCTGCGTCTGGGTTGCTCAAGTTACTCAAAACCTCATTGCATTGCATGAACGTTTTTCCACTGTAAAACTGATGCTGCTTTACTATCCGTAAGTGTTGGTTAAGTGTATTAAAGTGTGTATCAATTTTTCACTTGATGGAACCACACGGGAATTGCATTTTGTCCAGGCAAAAAGAGTATTCATTAAATTGTCTGTGGTTAAGACACATGTTTAATTTACTTGCATGTTCTTTTTACCATAACTTCATTACAGAGGTCAGCTTTTCATAGTTTAAACAAGCTTGCATTAATAGCGAGGGTGCCAGTGAACAATACTTAATGGGACCAATCCATGAATTCCATTGCTTGACCCTAGGTGCAGCATGCGTCATATCACATTTGTCGTCTAAACCACAAGGAATGGATGAATTTCGCTTCACAGAGGAGTGGTTTTCGACACATAAGTGCACTAATATTTTGTTGGATGCAGGCACTATGAGTCATTTTCCCTGCCAATTAACATCACTTTTTACACGGAACAGTGAGGTTAACGTCTGCAAGCTGGGCCTACGAGAGGGTCTACAAGAGGTACATCGTACCCAAGCCTAGGAGGTACTGGGCCCTGGAGGATGAAAGTATGCACGCTAAGTTGCAGAAATTCTTCTTATTTTAGAGAGTGCTTGTTCGGAGTACAAAATCAGAGAATGAGCACATCAGCCATACTCATCAATGCCATGCGAAATTACGTTGTTGGGACTACCAGTCGTGCCTGCTGCATTGTTTAGGGCACTGTCAATGGTGCAAGCGTTAGTGATATTAATATCTTTACAGCATTAACATTATGTTTCAGGATTTTGTTTTGGTTGCCACTGTACTGGGTGTTTGAAAATGGATTACTGTGTTCCGCTGCCAATTTGATGAGAAACGGACCGAAAGCGAACAGCAAGAGCTGTGTAGCCTTGCAATCATCGAATAGATTACAGGACCAGCCAGAGTCCATCGGTGATTATAAAACCAGCTATGCCAATCTTGGCAATGCATCTGATGCTCAGCAGGTTGGTTGTATGGTTATGCAGGTTGGTTATTTAATTATGTGGTTATGTGGGTTGGTCAGTGGTTCTTAGGTTGGTTATTACATTAGTTAAGTGATTCATGGCTAAGAGCAAGGGATCCCAACCTTTTTTACTCTTGAACCCCTAAAAATTTTCGTTGTGACCTTGGCACACCCCCTACAATTTATAATAAAGAAATAACTTCTAACGTTTATAAAGGAATTTATATTTTTTAATATGTGAAGAAATGAAACATGGACAAGAAAGGATGACACAGATTATCATTGAATATTCTCTACAAAAAATAATCACTTGATTCAAATATGTACAAAATAATAAAACCAAAAGGCTGACTTCCAAAAGTTTGCTAATGTATTTCAGTTCACTAACTCTTTTGTTTTTTTGGTACACAGGAATGTATTTCAGTTCACTAACTCTTTTGTTCCTTTTCTTGCTTACGAGTTTTTCAAAACGTGGAGCTATGTTGCTGATAGCAACACCCGTGTCTGCCGGTGCATTCAAGCGATTTCTAGATTTCGTCTTAATTGGCAAAAGAGTGCTAAATTCTGACCCACTTGGATATGTTGTCGGAAATGGAATAAGCACAGTTAGTGCAGTTTCACAAAGTCTTGGAAGCATAACCATAGCCGAGCATTCTTCCAAAGTTTTACTCTCAGATGACATTTCACGAGAACGTAGGAGAGTAAATTTTCTGTCGGTAAGACGGACGGTTCTCGCACCACTGGTTTAGAGTTTCTGCAGTATCTTAGCCATTCGCTAAGACTTTGTTGTAGTGCTGGTTGCGAGCTCGAAAGCATTTTTTCGTGGAAAAATACATTTTAGCACTGTTTAAGGGTTTCAGTTGTTCGTTCAAGAAAACGAAAACACTTCTTCTGTGCCTTGGACCTGTGAGTTATAAACGTCTTGCGCCGGACCTCTTGTTGCGGTTGTTCAAACCCATCATTTACCTTATTGATATTTGCTGCAGGTGCGCGAGGAGGTCAATTTACTTTGCAAAGATTTCAACTCTCGCCTCGCAGAAATCGTGCTCACCGCCGTGCTATGCTCCTATTACGTTGGCCTCGTCCCAATCTTTTATACTGAGGTGAGTCTTAATAAACTAACGACTGAAGCAGCTGGCCTCCATCACGCCGGCGACCGCCCTAAAATCATTCTGTCCTCGTTGTTCAGACCTACCACTACTTCGACGTCGCTTGGACGCTCCAGTACGCGGCGCTGGTGTTCGCAAACTCGTTTTCCACGCTCGCCTGGTTCCTTTTGCCACCGAGATACTTGCAAGTCTTGCACAAGTGCGCGACCCTACTGGGCGGTTACGAACTATTGCAGTCTGACCTGCCGCAGTCAGACGATTCCAACGATGAAGAAGAGACCGGGTGCCAAGAGTGAGTTCGTGAGCTCGTGCGGTTTGAAAGTTGTTAAAGAGTAGTGTTCCTGTCGTCGTGTTTCTCGGAGTGCTTATACATAGTTTTAGCAAACCTTTACGTTAACGTTTGTTTTTCCTACGAATGCAACGCATTTTGTTTTGACTATTTTAATTTTTAACTTGACTAAGTTCTTCACGTACATTTTGCATTTGCATTATAAGGTTACTTGGAGTCGACGTGAAATGTCGACTGCGATAGATCACCCACTTAAATGACAACTTCCTATAACGGTGGCGACCTGACTGCAAAATGTTGGCGAAAGATCAGTTCTGTTAACGTGAAAAAGTCGGATGTGATCTATCGTTTATCGCATAGTGTGTGACTTGGTGTTGGCTACACAGCTGGTGAGAAGTATGGTAGCTGCCTTCTAGAATGAAGTTGTTGCTGCACATTCTTTGTAGCGCTGCTCGTATTTTGTCCAATGTGGGTGCTGTTGAAGAAGAAATTGAATAGTTTGTTCTTATTCCTGGGTCATCACCGGAGCAACAGCTCAGTGAGATACGTAATCACGCCTATGCCTGATCCTTGACTGGCCTCCAGGTCACTTTTTCGTAAATGTTGCCAACAGGATCCACCATCTTGGAACATTTTGGTCACGTGGCTAAACCATCGTAGCCGGGATATCTCTTCCCAAGAGAAGTAACATTCAGAGCTTTCGCAAATTTTCGCATATTTGGATTGTGTGTCGAAAGTCTTCGGCCACGACTATGGAATCGCGTATAAAAAAAACCTCGTCGCAAAAAGTTTCGCAAATCTTTCCCTGAAATTTATCAGGTTGAGACAGAAATAAATACGCGCTCGACATTTTTTCATTTTAACTCGAGATATCCCAGTCCAGGGGTCCGCAAATACTTTTTGGCGCGACCCTAATATCGTTCTGAATTCTCGCGACCCAAACATTTCGTGAGCATATAATTTTGTGGAAAACACTTCAGAATTGAATATCAATTTTAAGATTACTATTGACAGTGAGCAATTTTCTTCCACAAAATTGTATGAAACTTAGCACGTGAAACAGTAAATGATTGCATTTTTTCTGTCCCATGACTGGCAAATTTATAATGTAAGTTTGAATTATTTCACGACCCAGAGTGAAATGTCTCGCGGCTGAAATTTGGGTCGCGACCCATTCATTTGCGGACCCCTCATAGTCGGCTTTGCTTGACTGCAATGCCAGTTTGATCGAAGAAATCTCACTTGCGTTTGTTTGTATTACTAGTTGCCAATGTTACTGGCGTTGGTTATTCAACTGCGGTACATTTCAGCAAGTGCGACATTTTTCGTAATGTGTTTCGTCAGGTGGTCGCCGTACACAGTGTACAGCAGGCGTTCAACGGTACGATACTGCAACAGTCTGTACTTGGCTATCGGAAAGCACAACACGGCCCAGCCCGACGATGCTACACATTCCCGATTTTATGTGAGTTACACATTTATCTTGTGACGCAGTACTGGCGCAGTTCGAGCTTTTGTTTTCAAGCACTTGCACCTTGTGTCAGGGCCGTCGCGAGCGGGGGGGCCAGTGGTGCCCGGCCCCCCATTTGAAATCGGTGACCCCCATTTCACGTTGGGCCCCCCGGTTGCTGCATACATCCAATACTGTAGTTTTTAAATGTGCCCCCCCTGCTGCTAAATCCTGGCGACGGGCCTGTGTTGTATTCAAGCCGCTCTGACATTTTTGTTTTTGTAATGTAAATTATCTGTTTGTGTTGATTCAGACAAGAGTTGATCACGAAGCTGGATTAGGTTCTGGTAGGAATCTACTATTTTTTACTGTCGACGAAGGACCCGCAGTCGAAATATTAAATTTAAAGCAGAGCTGGAGCAGGAGTAAACATTTAATTTTTTCCACTGTTGGATAATAGCTTCCATTAAATAAGAAGTTGCACAGACAGGCTAGTTATAAGATTAATATAATGCGTTCTTTGCTTCTTCCTGTTGGTTGTATTGGTTTGTAAACGGTTCAGATCATGGCGCTGATGCTCTTTTAAGGCTCAGTGCGAGTGCTCAACTATTGTTATCATGCGAATAATTTTTTCAGTAAGCATTTAGTTTAGAAGTCACAGAGGTAACAGAGCTAGGTGGATGTGAGAGGGAATGATTGGGCATAAAGGCCGATGTGAAAATCTGAGCAGTGTCTTTTTTGCTAGTTGGTTAATGTAATAATTTTACGCTCAGCTCTTGGGCCACGTCTTTAGTAAGGAGCAAGTTAAAATTATGAGTCAAATAACTAACCTAAGCTACAGTAGGTTAAAAGATTTTTGCTTGTTGTTCAGCCTGATTTGCCTTTTTATATACTTTTTTGTGAGAATGGTGAATGGATAAGCTTTTCTGCGTTAATAGATGATTTCAAATCATACATGGTCAACCTTAAAGCCCGTAACTAAGGTTGGGTTATGATAAATTTCATTGAATGTTCTTTTAAGCTTGCAGTCTATTTTCACGTGATTAATCTAGCTTAGGCCAAAGTGAGACTAACTGCACAAAGACAACCACTTTGTGGGCTATATATTTTCAAGTTTATTTTTTTAGCTGTGGGATCTTTATCTGATTAAATATGTTTGTCCAGTTCTAGGATTTGCTTGCCTGTACAACTAAAGTTTAATGAAATTTGGTTAAGGTTAGAAAAATATTTGATTCTGAAGTTCTTCTTCTCGGTTTTAAATTTTCGAAGTGTCGGAATGTAAAGTTTCAATTAACTGCAGAGCAGGAGGCGGAGTCACTTTTGTTGGAGTAGAAGTCCAAAAAGCACGGCTCCGATCGCCTCTGATCCAAACGCAGCTTTTTTGCTTCTTCGCAGTCAATGTTTCACAAACCGCTGCGGATACTGAATTGGCTTCTCGGGTTGCACTTCGCAGTTGTTGTATTCCAGTTGTACGTGCTGATTTCTTCAAGCCGCTGGGACGAGCTGGTGGCGCCTGCTCTGCTGCAGTTTTTCAGGTGCGTCTCCAGGTTGTTGGAAACTTTTCGCTTCTTTCTGGAATGCTGAGCAAAAATCTTGTTGCTTTGTTCTAATGTCTCAGCGTTGTCTTGTTGAATTGAATAGATTTGTCTTGCCTTGAAACCTTTTCCGAAAGTCTTGATGTGAAGTCGTTCGTACCTTTTGCAGCAGTCTTTGTTTTGTAATGTTTAAATGTTTATCTTCACTCGATGGATAAAAAAGTAGCGAACATTGTACGCAGTCTTATTCTTGTACAGTATCGATTTTTTTAAAGTGTGCCCATTTTTGTTTGTAGCTACTTCATTCTGTTTCCAACTCTACGGGACCGCATTGTACTCGGCAAAGCGTACGCCGTCTACGATAACTCGGTCATTTTGCGGAGTGGCTCAATGTGAGATCTCGGAGGACGAGTTGCTGATCAACCCGTGCTGGGTTAGTCCTTACAGTTCTGTGACCAGTGACTGCATTTGCAATGTTGTCCTTTTTCTTTGCCAAACGTAGTTACAAACTCTTTAAGCGCACAGTCAAACGTATCCGAAAAAGTTAAGTTAGCGTGCATAGGCAGCTTCAAATTAATGGCGACTTCAATTGATGTTGATTGCTGATATTTCTCGAGATTAGCGATAACTTCGTGATGACGTGCACATGACCTTTCTTATTCACGTAATGTGTAATTAAGACTCTTTACGCAGAAAAACTTCTCGATAGTTCAATCTACTAGTAGTCACTGACAGTCTTTTATTCGTCAGTCGGAAAGATGCAAGGGATAAAACGATGTTGTGTGGAAATTGAGTAAGATGAAACAACATTTTCAAGATGTTTTTTGACCTCCAACGTTTACAGCCTCGCTGGAGTTGTTCTTTTTTTTGGTTGTTCAAGTTTTTCACTGTTTTTTTTTTATATTGTTAGTTTGGCACTTGAGTAGGTTGCCAACCTTTCCAAACACAATTTACTGTTTTTTCAACCACTCGCGCTTGCGTTTCGTACGAATAAAATGTTTCACGCTCCGTCCTCGGCTTCGGCGCCGACATGTTTTGTCCAATGTGCAAAACAGTCTGAGTGTAGGTCGTTCATTGGAAAATGAAATCACAACATGGGCGTTTTAGTAACGTAAGCGCTAATATTCTTCTATTCCAGTGTAGACATAAGTTACCCAAGACAAGACACCGTTGGTCTCCAAGTATTGACATCAAAGGGGTGATTGGCCAATCCAGTGGAGTGGAAGCGCAAGCTCGCAAATGAAGCTGTTTGGACTCCATTCACCATGGCTGAGGTCTTTTCCGAAGTCGGCGCTGCCAGGCTTAGGTCAAGAAAGCGAGTTTTGCTTTGACAAGATCTGCATGTCATAAGCGATCGAATGACACCGAAATTGCAAAGCTATGTCTGAAGTCGGAAGTTCAATCAAATAATGCTGACTCGCAAGATTGGTGATGCAACAGTGCTGGACTAACTGTTGCGAAGTAGCTATCGTGCCACGGGTAGACCTTTAAACAATCTTGACATATTGCAATAAACTGCCGTAGGCTTCTATTGTTGTCTTCTATTTTTTTATTTATTCGCTTGGCTCAGACACATGGCCCATTACATAAGGGTTGTTATTAAAAGAATACAAAGATACAAAAATACTTGGAAACAACACATCGCAAAGTAGTTGTTAGCTGATACACGCAGACAATACTGGAAATAAGCAGACACTGAAACAACGCACCAATAACTACTGCGTTCGGTCATTCTCGTACAGAAGAGCAAACTACTGGCGTAAACAGAGGCAGTGGCGCAGCCAGCCCGAAATTTTCGGGGGGCAAAATGATTGATTTAGGCGAATAACACTTTTGTTTGGGACGCCGCTTCTCAAAGCAAAAAATGACTATTTCTGGTAAAAATTAGGTGGGGCCATGGCCCCCTGGGTCCCCCGGCTAGGCCTATGGACATAAGAGACTTATTAAAGAAACAAGGCAGTTTTAGTGAGCTGATAAAAAAAAGCTAGATTAAGGTACACATCGTTGAACCAAAGGATATAAGTTGTTTCTTATCGAGGCGTCAAATGTTCTGACGAAATAGGTAACTTGCTGTGGACGAACACTTAACGTTCCTGGGTATGTAAGTTGTGCTATGCCAGCACCACACGATTAAACGCATGCAGAAGCAATGAATATGATGTGTGTGTGTGATCAATAAATTATGGTCAGCTGTGTCTTAGAATTTGTACCGTATCTCGTATATGGATTGTGGATATGTGAAAGTGCTCCTTCCATTTCATACAACCTACGAGTATGAGACATTTTCTAAACTACTCGCAATCGGAACAAAATTGGGAAACCGATTGGACGTGACACATGATTTAGAAGTTACACTTTCCAAAACAAAACGAAGATAGAACTGGTGGAAGCAAAAAAATGCACCTATCCAGTAGCGCAGCCAAGAATTTTGTTCGGGAGGGGCCAGTCAATGACGTCGTCAGTCACTGACGTCGTGTTGAGTCCGATAAAGCACCAGTAAAAATCTTAGCAAGTTTGTTTCGGAGAGGACCATGACCTCTTCGGCCTCATTCTGGCTGCGCCACTGCACCCATCCCATTGAACTTATTACCAGGGCTTGCAAAGAGAGGTGCATTGTACCTAGGCCCAACAGGATGAAAGTACACATGCTAAGTTTTTTTCTGTAATCAAACCCAAAATTGCTATTGTAAGCCGGTTGCCATTTTCTAAATTATCGCATGGCAGCCGTTTTTTGTATAAATTAGATGGTCTGGTATCGGTCATTATGCCCCTTGGTAAAATTTCTCTCGGAGGCCCTGCTTGTTACATGCAACAAATATATTCTTAAATTTGTTGCCGAGTTGCTGCTGGTGTTACTGTTTGTATTGATTGAAAGGAAGTGGGGTCAGGTTTCAAAGAATGTAAAAGCATGAAATCAATTTTATCATAATTTGCAGAGCGTTTGTTGGGTCTCAGCTAGTGATTAATTTTACATTTGGTTGACATGCGTTTGAAGAACATCGAAATAGGGATTGGGCACATTAAGGTTAAAATTATCAGCAAAGAATGCAGTATAAAAAGAGGAAATTTGAGTGCTTGAATGTGGCATAAAATAAACAAAGTAGTGTGAGTCTAAATAAGCATGAAGGCGTCGAGCTATAGAGGAAGCTCAGTTGTGTCAGAGAATCATAGTGAGTGTTTGTGCTTTTGTGATGCTTTCTGTTGTAATATTGAGTTGGAATACTGGATTGTAAGATATGTCTTCCAAAATAACTGGTATATAGGCCCGTCGCCACGATTTCGCAGCAAGGGACCAAAAACCACAAAGGGGGGCACATACTTAAAATACAATATTGGATGTATGCAACAACCGGAGGCCAAACATGAAATGGGGGTGCACAGATTTTAAATGGGGGACCGGGTACCACTGGCTCCCCCGCTGGAGACGGCCCTGCTGGTAATCGTCCCAATACACATGAAGATATTGTGCTGACTGGGAGAAAGATGAACAGCTTAAAATATAGCTTCAAAAAGTGCATAGTACTGCTGAGAAAGCCTAGCGTAAGTTTTGACGCTGTGAAATCAGAGCACATCGTGCAGATTTAAATAGCGATTATGCTTCTAATAAACAGCGTGATGCCGTTCCCCATCCTACCATGCGGCAGCATGGTGATATGTTAAACTTTGGTGTTCAAAAACGTCTGACAGCAGTAATCAGCTGTTTCATTGTGCATTTGAAAATAGTTTTGTAAATGGTAATACATATTACAATCTTAATGGAAAGTGCGATAACATGTATGCAACTACTGCCTTTGAAATATGTTTTTGCAAAAGTCGCATGGTCCATAAACGTGCCACAGAGTGATTTTTACAGTCCACTCCTGTCCATTATAAATAATTATATTCATGCAAGGAACTAACAAACTGCACTTTTCAGTGAATTTTAATGTTTTTCGTTGTTTTTGAGTCTTGGCTGTTGTTGGCTACAGTTTTTTGCCTGAATATCAGTACTACTGAGCTAGCATACTGAATATCAGTGGCGGATATTCAGGGTGTTCAAGGTGTTTATTGAACACCTGGAAATAAAGAAAAATATTCAAAAAATTGGTTTTAGGGCATTCGTTAGCGATTAATGCCAAGAACTGCCTTTATTTGTGTTGTTTTTTTATGCAGCGGTTGTATTTTTAATACGGCCGAACGATTTTTGCTTGTCTGTTCAAGCATGACTGCAGGTTGTTCAAGAACACCCGAAGTTAAATAAATAAAAGACAAAAGCCAGTGGAGTCAAACTATAGCGATTTTAAAGCAGCCAGGGTGTTGACCTTGCCTGATGAACAACTTGGGTAGGTCATGCGTTGTTTTGCTAGCATTGCCACAATCTGTACAGTAGAAGCAAGCTGTGTAGTAAGCTGGATTCTTTGTAGTGGACTTGTACAGATGGGTTTTGCTTCAGGTTGAAATAGCCTACTTTGGCCAGTTAGGTGGTTTGGTTTATCTGTGTGGTGATTACTGAAACAGTTAGGACGATTTTTAAAATGAGAATGCACGAATCTGAATGTTACTGCAGTGGTGAGCCTAGGCTCACGTGCAATGTAGACTAACGCTGAAGTGTGGAATGTTGATAGCAGTCGAACTTCCTATCCTAACACGTAAGCCTCTAGATGAGGGGTGTACAACCTTTTGCCGGCCGCGTTACTTTTATTTATGTGAAGTACGGCCGCCAATGAGTTCGAATTGTATTTATGAGATACGTTTAATTTTTATGAGATACGTTAAATTTTAACGAATTTATTAAAAGATATGTTTGGTCGTCTGATTCGTGTTGACTGATTTTCTTGCGTTTGTTTTGCGTCAATAAAGACCAGCACGGCCGCCAAATCTTATATTTTAAATTGCATGTGGACGGCCGCATATTTCATTATCGAAGGCTGCAGGTTGTGCACCGTTGCTCTTGATTAATGTGATGATTCTATGTCGAAAATGCTATATATTTCTTATCAGTGAGTTCAACTGAAAAACTTTTGCCACGAGAAATGAAATTGATTAATTCTTATTCGTGCTCAATGCTGCCGACGTTCTAGCGTACGTGCTGTGCGTGGCTTGGTTATTATGATCAACTGCCAATTTGTTCAAGTGTTCGAATGGCTTGTGGTAGGCGACAGCCACCACGGCTGATGACCCTTCACAGTTTTGGGCTGGTTGCGAGCAGGGCTCCCATTGCGTTTTTTTTCCACCCGGATCTGGGTTTTTTGAGTCCATCTGGGTGTCTAGGTTTAATTTTGAAAAATCCTATCAAATCTGTTTTTTCTTAAGATAAAATTTGGCAACGAGCTATAGTAAATATAAGAGTAAAATAAACATATCTTCTGGTCATTACAGTGTTCACCTGCGATCATCTGGTGAAAAAAGTACTTAAATCGGTGAAACGAAACGTCTTCAGTCGGGTTTGTACCCGTATGAATATCATTATCAAATAGAGACGGTGACCGTTCAAAACAGACCTGCTCATAACAGACCGCTCAAAACAGACCATTCAAAACAGACCACGTTCATAACAGACCCGTTCATAACAGACCTATTAATAACAGACCACGTTCATAACAGATCAGTTCATAACAGATCACGTTCATAACAGACCAGTTCATAACAGACCATGTTCATAACAGACCTGTTCATTACAGACCACGTTTATAACAGACCAAGTTCATAACAGACCACGTTCATAACAGACCACGTTCATAACAGACCACGTTCATAACAGACCACGTTCATAGCAGACCACGTTCATAATAGACCAGTGGCGTATCTAGGGTATGGCAGGCATGGCACGTGCCCTGGGCGCCACTTTGAAGGGCCGCAAAAATTGCTTGGAAATTAATTGAAATTTATGTTTACACTTTCTTGAACCCCTACTTTTGCCCAATACAACCGTAAACTGCGGCCGCAAAAATTGCTTGGAAATTAATGGAAATTTATATTTACACTTTCTTGAACCCCTACTTTTGCCCAATACAACCGTAAACTGCATCATGACCGCGCACCCATATCTGCATTATTGTAATAAGTCGGGCGTATTTTGTCAACAGCACCAAGCATCATACGTGTAGGAGCAGGCAAATTTTTGGGGGGTGCAAAGGATTTTTGCCCGAATTTCATTAAAATTGCCGAAAAGTTTTTGTGCGACTTTTGCCTACAAATTTTATTCTACCAAGATCGTGAAGACCTTTTTTGGTATGATCTCCAAGAAAAGGCCTTCACGTGTCTTTCTGCAAACAATGGGCGCGATTTTTTGAAATCAAACAACATTGGTCGCCTTTTCTGCCCGGGTTTCGGAGAATTTGCCCATATTTTCAGGGATTTTACCAGGATTTTCAACAAATCAAAACTTTTGGGGTTGAGATTGCGCCCCAGCTTCCTACACCACTGCCAAGCATTATGACAAATCTGTGGTATTGTGACATCCGACATGTCGCTCTAAGGCGCTGAACAATGACGTTGCGGAAGTGACATGCAAAGCGAATTAAAAAATACGTTAAAATACACTAAGAACATACTGAACGACAATTTTGAGGAAAGGCAGAATTAAAAAAGTGAGTTTTGAGCAGTCTTTTGAACGAGG
>Ga0210059_1003736_pt1 | contig 24485 bp, 12 predicted proteins | sample Ectturendosymbi2_FD_188042 | JGI IMG/M metagenome (GOLD analysis project Ga0210059, IMG submission 188042) | Ecteinascidia turbinata endosymbiont from Florida, USA - Sample 2 (SPAdes) (version 2) | ecosystem: Host-associated > Tunicates > Ascidians > Unclassified | place: Key West, Florida...
GTTCCCAAACTTTTTTGGTCTGTGGCCCAAATGTTTATTTAATAGCGATTCGTGGCTCACCACGTGCTGTAAAGCTTGGGCACAAACAATTTTTAAACTATGAAAATTTAACACAAAAACAGAAAAAAAAAACTTTCATTGTACTTCCTTTTAGCCATTTTTGCTTGGTGGCCTAGTACTGGTCCATGGCCCACAGTTTGGGAACCACTGTCCTAAACCATCCATCAAAGATGGAGAGAGCAGCATTGAACAAAGTAAAAGAATGCGAGCAATGAATCGATACTAGCGCGATTGCGCAATATGATGGAAGGATCGTTATTTGCAGCCACAGTGGGGAAATCCCCGACTGTGGAAGTAGACTTTTGGCATAACAAGAGTGTTGCAATTTGCTTCGTACACATCGAGGTATATCATCGTTGGTACGGGAGGAAACGTTTGTGCAGTTTTTGATGATTCCCTAGTTCAGCAGAAACATTTAAGGTACTTGCTCAGGCATGAAGCTGATTACAACATAAACGCGACATTAGTAGAAACGTTTGTAGTTAGAAGGCCTGCTACAGCAGGGATTTAGGCTAGACGCAGGAAAACAGGTCGCCGGTATTGAAGTGCAAGTTATTACTGTAACCCAAAAAGGACTTTATATGAAAACATAAAATGCTGCCTTGCACTAAATTTGCTTCTTTGTTGGTAAAATACGAACAAGCAGCTTAATTCATTTTCTGGTATATTGTGCAACCAACTTTTGAATTTATTGTGGTCAGGTAAGCTTTTATCCAATGTTGTATCAATCGATCAAGTTTTTTATCCAGCGTTATATCAACCTACCACAAAAAGTGTGAAATTTTAGTTGATCGTGTTGACTCTGAAACGCTTCTCAGTTATATGATATTTTTGTTTACTGTAACCAATTTCACGGTAATGCTTGTATGAAAATTATCAATCTCTGAGATAGAATTTTGATATAACGCTCGTACAAGGAAGCATTAATACATATAAAAAGTGGTTTGCTAAGGTTGTTTAAATTTTAGAAACAGTTTCAAACGAACATGTATATTACTTAATCAAAAGGAAAAAGTTTGAAAAGAAGGATTGGACTGCCATGTTCAAACTGTTTCTTTTCTCAATAATTGACAAACAATTTCAACCAGTCAGTCACTCAGTGAGACTTTTGTACTTGTTTTCTACCGACAATGTTTGAGATTCTGGGAACAGTGTTTGAAAGAGCTACGCTCATGTCATCCTTGGTAACCAATATAGATCGACGTTTTGCATTGTGGTCATCAACGAAGAGAATCCTGCGTCACACAGATAAGTAGATTTGAAAAGGTATAATATAAATTGAAATGCGCGCTTAGACAGCAGATGAACCGGTTCACACAATCCACACCCACAGTTAGAAAATTCACAATTGCAATATACAAACTTTTCAATAAAGCATTGTTTAACATGTACGATCACTCAATTCATGTTTGAACAGATCATCGTCACCAATACTTTCATGTAAAATTTTGAGGGATGGATTATTTAAATAGCAGTTTTTGCACCACCAAAATAACTGCCAAAGTTGCTTTCCAAAGCGGCTAGGTGCTAACATTTCTCAACGCCAAAGTCGTAAATCTTGCTGTAGTTTTTATCGACTTTCCAGTTATCAAATATTTGAAAATGCGTGTAAAATTCCTTAGGAACTCTTCTATTCCACGGATCGAATTTTGTCTGAAAGCCTTCAATTTTATCGCATACATCAATAACAGTAATGCTCGTTCCCAGAATTTACACATTTTCCTGATCTAAGCCTGAAAACGCATCTGTCAAGTTATCCGATGCACCTATACATTTATTTTCGCGAAAATGTTTACTCAACCGGGATTTACGTTCTGGAAGAAAATCTCCATTTCAGCCAGCAATTCGAAAACTCCAGAGAAAGCAAGGTCTCTAGCGAGCCACCGAATTCGGTGTGATAAAGTAGAACAGCGTATTCTGATATCATCTTATCAAAAAAGACGGTGACGTGTCTTGATCAAATTCCCACATTCAGTTACGTGCTTCAACTATTTCCATGTATTCTGGAAGATTTCTGCTTCGTAGTGCATGTCGATAAAAGAGACGGTGGTACGCAGAGCCGGATGGGGGAGGGGAAACGTGGACAATTGCCCCGAGCCCCCGCTGAAAGGGGTCTCCCAGAGATGAAACTTGTTTGTTTCAAATAAAATACGCGTTTGAAAAATATTTGTGATTCATAAGCTATACAAGAGTACAACTCTTTACTATATTCCTATGTTGCGCTAAGCATCAGGGGCCCCCAACAGCAACTGATTTCTCTACAAGTTTGACTGTCTACCAGTTTTAGTAATCGCTTCTGAATAGCCTATAAGTCTTTTCGGCTTTATCCAATGCAGATATATCTGATTTCGCTGGTACCTTTTTCCTAATAATCGTTCTTCTGGCATGGGTGTGACTCTCTTCTCGTGCATCACGCCTATTGCGCAATAGTCACGAAAACGTTACTATTTGTGTGCTAAAGCTGATGGGTGTTGACTATTGTTCAGTATCAATGAGGGTTGCCCTGGGGTCAGTCTCGTTAACATCAGATTGTTGCCTTTTTCAATATCAGATAACATCAAATCGTTACGCTGCAGTATCAAATAAGCTGAATGCTTCTTTTAACAAACCAAACAAAGTGCGATTATCCTCGTTGAATCCGAACCAGAGCGAAATATCGCCATTAAATGGAGAAGTCGTTTATAATTTACGTAAAATGTTAGCCTCAACGCAGCGAAGAGAGCTTCTTTAGTTTGAAAAGATACCCAAACACACATTAGGGTACGAAATTGATGAGAGAACTTAAAAATCATGAATCTAATTTATTTTCGTCCTAAAATGAGAGGAAACGTTGAAAACAAAAACAACAACCCAGTCAACATTAGATTTGTCGACAAAACATCAGAAATTTATCTGAGAACATCACATCTGATGTCATGTTAATATGTCAGAAGTGGCAACACTGGTATAAATGATCCCGAATTCCTGGTGCAGTGTGGAGGTCGCGGCAGCCGAACTGCACCTTTGTTTCGTCATAAATGGTAACGTGTGGAAATGCACTTTTCTTCCGATGGTTACTATCGTTGTGTTATATCAGGTGTGGGGAACCTGCGGCCCGTGTGAAAATTTGATATGGCTCGCATTAGATATTCCCTTACCCTGTTATAGCACAATATCGCCTCAAAACAAAGCTCCATGATAAGCAGGTACTTGGATAGCAAGTCAAGAGAAGCCACTCTTCGTCATAGTTAAATAAAGGTAGAATTTTAGGATAAAATTAATTGATTTTGCGATTTGCCAGCGATATTGCACAATTCATGCTGTTCGTGATAGGAAATAGGTTCCCTACCCCTTTCTTACATGATAACACATGAAGCTATTCAAGCGATTCACACCACATGTTATTGCGTGGTCCGTCAGAAAAGGTTTTAATCAGTCGATTCGTAGACCGAAAGAGCAGAAAACGAGATTGCAGAGTATAGCTTGTGCGATGACGAAATCTGTAATGCGACCACGAGCTATGAAAAGCGCAAATCTTCTAAGAAAAAAACGCGCAAGGATCAGCCAGTGTTAGCTAAGCCGCCGCGACTGAATCGCTGTTACTAGCAAAACTTTCAAGCAGCAACGTTAAAGCAGTGGTGTTTACCACAGCACCTGAAAATGAAGGTGAAAGTCAAGACATTAGCTTGGAAACAACTGTCACACTCAGCCTGGCTGGCCATATTGACATGTTCTTTTTCCTGTGTGTTTGTTTGTAATCTCTGGTTTCTGCTTATTGGTGAATATTGTTTCTTGCCGAGCCACTCTCTACTATGGTACACGAAAAGCGGAAGTGCTGAATAGCCTTATAATAAATACTACGGCCAAAGCAAACAGTTGTATCGTTTGCTTTGGCCGTAGTATTTATTACGGTCAGTTGTATCGTTTGCTTTGGCCGTAGTATTTATTATAACACTCTCTACTAGCCTGTGAAATATATTTTCTTAGTAAAAATACACTCTAGTACTTACTTCTCGCAGCTAATTGTATGTGCATTTGAGTAAGCACATTCTCGACTATCGGAAAAAACAAACGGAAACCTTGCGCATCTGGGAAAACATAACTTCTACAAACGATGACATCATGAATTACGTCACATGGATCCTCCAGTAAAAATTGCCCCGAGCCCCCTTCCCTTTAATCCGGCTCTGGTGGTACGGAATGATGGACAGTGCCGTTTTCTTTTACCAGAGTTGTAAAACCTGATTTAGCAACGAGCGTAGATGGAAAGGGCATCATCTGCGCAAAGCAAACCAACGTGATTCCACGAGGTATTATTTTGTTGAAAGACATTATCCATTCATCCATAACACCAATGACTTTGCTGGCCACTTCTACAAATTCGCACAGCAAGAAATCGTTTTTCAACTCACCAGCACGTCCATATCAATACACTACAGTAAACCAACACATGCCTGCAAATCGACACGTCCGTTGACCCATCTAGCTGAAAACGGACTCTTGCCTTATTAACTCGAATTTCGTCTGCTACCTGATTTACAGCATCACGAGGCATGTCACTCATACGACAACGAACACTATCCTTTAATAAAGACATTTTATCATGTTTCTTGTTTGTTCTCTTCCACAAACGCGATTCCATCATAACCATAGCGTACGGTTTGATAAGGCATTTCCCTATTGTCTACGTTACTATCCAGTTACGTTACTACGCTGATTTCGAAATTCATTGTGTTACACGTGTATTGTTAACTTGTGTCTACGGTGAGATGCATCGGTTAAACAAATCATTTCAATTGCACATTATTCAACATTTCAAATTGCACATTATTCAAATGTTCTGTTTCCGCTTGTAAGCACCTTTTGCCAATTAATACCTATAATTCCCATATAAAATATCAAGGCACAAGAACTTCACTGACAATCTTACTGTCTGTTTGCATTCGTTGATGGCTGCATTGTCCAGCTTGTCTGGACATCAACTTTTGTGCCACACTGCAATGAGCAAGAGTGCACATGTATATTAACTGAAACTACAAAACATTGCATGCTAACCGGTAGGTTTCCCCATCCTTATTGGTCGCCTGTTCAGCTTGACATGTTGTTGTTCGGCGAACCAACAAGAATCATGCTCAGCAGACTTCACTTCCATGCAACAGCTCCTGTAGATCAGGGGTGACCTAACTGTTTTAGACATAAAATCTACCTTTCACATATCCAATCTCCTGATGCCTACAGGTCCGGTGGCAACATCGCAAACCCACACACACCTTTTCCAGCATGCAATGACAAACCCCAAAACAAATGTCTTGTATTGACACATCCAACAGTACATGGAAAACCATTTCGTCTTCAAATACACACGCACGCCAATCTGCAATACACGCAATAAACATAATTTCCCTTAATTCAAACCAAACCGAAAAATCAACCTGATACAAATCAGGCATCTCTCTGTTTGAATAACGGAAATTAGTTTCTAGATTACTGGAAGACTTGCCGGATCAAACACAAGCCTGTGCATAACAATAAACAATAAATAATATTCTTCCAAATAGGGGCTAACGTAAAAAGTCTTGGATCGTTACCCCTCATTCATTTTAAATATGAGAAGTGCATGACCGCTACGTTGCTAGTACAGTAGCGAACAAACAAATTCAGGAACCGCCTAATTTAGAGCACAAAGCGCCCGATTGTTTTAAGATGGTAGCCTAAATGGGTCTGATCTACAAAAAGCCAAACACAATTCCTACGAAAATACAGCTTTATAGTGAAAATGAAAAAATAGCGGAGTAAATGCGAAGAACGCACAGTGTTTTCAGAAAAAAAAATGTCACATATTTTCTGACCTCTACCTCCTTCAATGAAGAAAATTGTGTTTTGCTTACTCACACACATCGCTCACATGATGTAGTGCTCTGCCTTTCTAGACAGCATCCTGTGTTTGCCTATACTCACTCTTAACTGTAATATCGAGTAGACACCCCCACGAACATTTCTCAAAAACTTTACATTAACGCATCATGGTGGCGATCATGTGTAGGGGCAGCTCTACGCCTTAACGCTATAAATGAACAAGCTTATGTAAGAGCATCTTGGATATAAGTTCAAGGATGTTGCAAATTTTATTCTATGAGATCGGTATTGAGTGTTTCCGAGGGTTTGCGTTACGCTATGAAAGATTATTAAATATAAGTGACTTTTAATTGCTGTTAAAAGGATTACTACTTGTAACAAATAAGTTTAACTTTACCGAAATTTTGACTTTACGGATTTGAATCCTACGTAAAAGACTATTTTCTTAAAATGAAACTGATGTTTGCAGGTATAAACTTTTTGAAACAGTTGAGATCCTGATGAGAACAGCTAAATTTTTAATATATCTCTCCGTAATTTCCTCAAGACAAACTTGAAATTTGGTGGAATAAAGGTTCTTTTCACTTTTGCATATCCGCATGTAACATTTTATTTGGCATAACATTATGATTGGGGAGAATGGGCGGCAGAACAATGATTACTTCCGGGTTCCCGACACTCCACTATTTTTACATGGGAGGTCCGAAATAAAACAGAACGACACAATTTTACATTTTAATTTTTTCGTTCCGACAAGACTAACCATGATGTTTTTTTGAGTGCTTGAACGTGTTGCCAAGGCATGTTGGTAGAAACATCTCCGAGACAAATTATGAACCTTTATGCAGTAAGCAAGTTCGGGATTGCTGTGTGCGTAGTAAAACAAAATGCTCATATTGCGCAGTTCCAGATACAGAGTACTTTCACAAGAGTTTGACGCTCAGAATCCAAGAGCACAAAGACGTACGAACGGATATCACCGGAACGTCACGGGAATATGTTTTGGTTTGTAAAACTGCCATTAATTGAAAATTGGTACCGGTTTTGTTTGCGTAATTGAAGTTTTCATCGCAGTTAAGATAACGTGCGTATGCAACCATTAAACATGTGGTACTGACGAAAACATGAAAAAATCTGCGATAAAATCATATCTAGTGCTGCCGCTTTTGCGCATTTCCATATTAGAAATAATGCAAAAATTACATTCCAAGGTTGAGTGATCCATGATGACGTCACGTCTTTGTATTGGTTGAAGTGAAATTGGCACTGGTGCAGACATTTTCGATTAACTGATCCCGCACCACAGATTTCAACGTTCCATCACGTCAATTTTCAAGATATTGCCAGTTATAAAATTGTTTCTTTGTGCGGAAAAAAACTAATATGCTCTGGGTTTGGCAGGAACGATCACTTTACAACCAAATGATTTCTTTTTCAATTGAATTTTCGGCCTAATCTTGAAAGAAAGTTTAAAACCGAGAGTGTGGGAACAAATATAGTACGTCATATCAAGTACGGGAAAGCATAAAAGCGTTTCTTAAACCTCGTTCGGGTACAACTTGGATATTTGCATCGAAGTGATATTCCAGAATCGTTATATGCAATTTTCATATACGTCTAACAAAACGTTTTAAAGCAAATATTTATGAGATCCTTTAGCACTCACTACGATAAAATAATTGGCACAGGAATACACAATGGTAATAACGATGTTCTGCTTTGCGCTAAGAACACTGCCATTATCCAAAAGTGCGTTACCAGCGGGAATTACATACATACCATCAAAATAACAAAACCTGTTATGGGTTTGCCATGTTTGAACTTGAAAAAAGAAGAAAATTTCTAAAATAGAAAATATTTTGAACGTTAAGCAAAAATCTTAACAAAAGTTAGAAACCAAGGTAGTAAAGTCAGAGCGCTTCACGAAACATTCTACATAAAACAAGAAACGCTGAAATGTAGTAAGAGAACGCCACCAAAACAAAGCTGAATCTTATGGTATCTTCAAGAAATTTAGTCGAAATCTTCCCTAAATCATCGCATGCTCGTCATTCAAAACTCTTGCAAAGCTTGCTTCACTGCTAAAAACACAAGCTGCGGATCAATGTAACAACGTTTGTGATAAACATGCTCCACTGTTTTTGACCATGAACAGTGACATGACGTTTGGCTCATACACACGCGCTTGTTTAGAGCTGAGTGCAGCAGATGAAAATTTGCTGTTAAAAACAAACAGCATTGAGTTGATGAGGATTTCAGTAAGGCAGCCAAATTACAAATTTTTTAAAAATATGATTTTGATGAATTGTCTTCACGAGGGCATTAAAAATATAAAAATAAAGAAATCATTTTGATTTTTACAGGTGTAAGATCTACGTTATTGCAAAGAATAAAAAAGCAAAATATGAATGAAACTTGGAAAGAATTAGCACAAGCTGTGCAATTTCCGCAATACTTACAGTGTCCACTGGTGTCAGATTATCCAGACTTTACAGGAGAATTTAAGGAAAAACTGGAATTTGTTTTGAAGTTCAGGAAACATAAGCCATATGTTGAAATAAATTTTGAAAATTTTTCATGGATGAAATGCGAAGTTGGAGATATGAGTGGCAATAAACGTCTACGCGCATTAGTTGCTATTTGTCGAAACCAGGAAATGTTTCGAATTGGTTCATGCATGATCCTTACCATCAACGGTGATCCTGATGCTGCCCTGTATCGTTTGAATAGTGGATGGTTAGAAGTAACTACTCCTTCACCCAAGAACATAGAAAATAGGAAATTCTATGACAAATTGTTCAATGAACGAAAATGCTCCTTTATGAAGCAAAGCAAAGAGTTTAAGGAATATTATGCAGACGAAAAACTTTCTGGAATTAGGTCTAATCTTTTCAACAAGCTTAAAAATTTTCTTCAAAATCCAATCGTTGAAACCGATTTGAATTATCGACGAGCTTTCATAGGATTACTTCAAGAATTATTCAAGTTCGAACTTGAGGAAGTTCCGGTTTTCAACATGACAAGCAGCATCCCGGTTGCTGTTTGCATTTTCCTTGCTGCGAAGTTTTGTTTATCTTTCAAGTTACAAGAATTGTTTGGAGACCTTACAACTTCTGCAGAAGAACTTTTTGCAAATTGGAGAAAAGAAAATCCGGAAGTTTCTGTGTCAGAAATGAAATTACGTTTACCAAAAGCAAAAGTGAAGCCTCGTCTTAATGCTGCGAAAGTCATCCTGAACAGGTAAAACCTTAGATTGTGTGATGCTTTATGTTGTTGGCATGTAAATGTTATGATGAGCATTGAGCAAACCAAACATTTTTACGGTTTTCGCGTTACTAACATACAACAGCAATTTCTAAGCAGACAGCAAATCTTGAAAAACGTTAAACTTTTTTCACTTTTTTCTATTTTTTGTTTTTCTGACGAACAGTATTTTAAATGATTGGGAACTTTTTTGCTAACCGCTGAATATCTGTTTAGAAAATACAATTTTACAAATCAACGCCATCACCTGCTTCCCAAGCTTTTTTGAATGTGAGTAAAATGTAAGGATCCTGCAAAACCAGTAGAAGCTTTGCTTGACCTGTGAAAAGATATTAAAATCTAAAATGTCATATGAAAAGTCTTAGTTTCCTTTCGTGAAAGGTGCAGTCACGGACTCCCCATGCAATTTATGACCATATCAAGCGTTTTTGCACGTGTCGGGCGTTAGTGACAACAAGTGGTGTATTGGGGCGGGAACACTTGCGAACGGCGTTCCCACACCATATTGCACTAGATCTCACAGATGTGCTAGCCACAGGCAGATTCGCATTGCTAGTCAAAAGGATTCAATGAAACCGGAAGATTAAGTGTGAAAAAGCTTGTAAGCGAAAGCTAACTTCATTCGAACTAATTGGTGCAGTTTTCCTTTTTATTTGGGTGTTGGAACGCCGTTCCCGCAACTCTTTTTAGCACACCACGCCTGGTGACACGTCCTCTAGAGTTAATAATAATAAAATATTCAACACGTTTGTGTTCCTCACACTGCAGACGAAAAACAGGCTCTCATCTTCGCAGGGCTTTTGGGACACATGACGAAAACGACGAATATGGTGCTCAAAACGTTGCTCAAACCATCAAAGAAGTGCAGGAATACTTTCAGGTCTTTGACGTTTACTGAGACCTTTGCTTTTGCGTCATGAGCAGATCGTGTTTTGCTTACAATTTGTGTGTGCGGTTATTAGTTGAAAACTCCCAACGAAAGAAAAAGTATTCGCGAACCAGTTCCACAAATTTGTTCTTACGAAACTTACACATGCGAAGATCACCATTTTTTATGAATTGTTAGGATTAATATCTTTCAGGCTTCTTCTACTTATTCGATCTGGGTGTTCATTTTACGTATTGAAAAAAAGTGTTTATGGCGCATTAGTTGCTGTTTAAAATTAATTGGAAAATCTTAGTCAAACTGGAAAGTATTCAACTTATTGGACACTACAGGCATGAAAAAAGAACAAATTTCAAAAATCTTTCTTATGTTGAGCTTTGCGGTGTTGCGCTGACTTTCGTCTTTTAAGTTTGTATATTTCTTCCGAATTTCTTTTGCGCCAAGTCATGTGTTTTAATTACTAGTTGCTCTTCACAATGTGATACTGTGCAACAACTACTGCTTGTAAAAAGAGAAACGATGCTTCCATCCTTTCAAGCTAACCTTGAATGCTGGCATTGTTTCGTTTGTTTTGCCCAGAATTACCTATAATTCTGTAATGCGGATCGTGATAATGATATGCATTTTACTGTTCTAAGTTGTGTTACAAAGTGTTGCTTTCACTTGTACAGTTCGTTGTGCCGGTTTTGCTTTTCGTACTGTTTGCTCATCCGCATGAATTCCTCGCTCAACTGCAATCAGCAACGATTTTTATGTGTTTCAGTTTGAAAATTGACTAAGCATAACTCTGAATCATAATCCAAGGTGCAACATCTCGAGTTTGTGTGATATATCCGTAAACCAACTTCGTAACAATGCTCTATAATGCCTGACGTTAAGCCTCTCATCAATCTATGAACAAAACACTGTCGGATGCACTTTTGTGTTTCGTCCTGTAACTAACTAGTCTAATAATCGAGGATATTAAATTTTGTAAAAATGTATAAAATTGTACATTTACTATAATTTATCATTCAGTAAATTTACCCCCTAGAAGGATGAAAATTCACCCCTGTGGTAAATTTACCCCAGATAAACATCAGTTGATAGGAAATTGGCGGTTTTTCTTAAGTCACATGGTCAGATTCTTCGTCTTTGACGTTATTTAGTTTTCACCAATCCTTGCCAAACAGCCTACAATATTCATTAGATCTTAAGACCAAAGTCTGCCTATCAGGGATTTCCCTGGTGTATTATGATTCTCAACATTTTGTGCATCTTGGAGCAATGCTTAAAACATTGCAGGGTGGGCAGGATAGCGCTTTTCGTGAGAAACCGGTCTTCACGACAAGAATTGGGCAGATTTCATTTGGAAGTTGAAATTTCGTTGTTTTGAAGGAAGTGGGTGGCGCATATGAGCGCCAGCGCTGTTAGTAAAGAAACTGTGCAAAATTATTGCATGTGTAACAGACACTCCCTTGCTGCTGTCACTGTTAATGCAATAATTGACATTTTCTTTGCAACGTGTACATTTGTTTGGGAATGGCGTAATGTACACTTTTGGTTCTTGTTGAGTGTCGCGCATTATTAGCTTCAGGATGCACGTTAATTGTTTTGCCCTGTACACGTGTTCCTTCTTTCGCCTCTCCCCAGACTGTTGTTGGGCGGACTGACCAGTAAGGGCCCTCGTTCTTTACCCCACGTTCACGCGCAAAACCTAATTTGCATTGAAACTATTTTGTCAATGTTGTCTGCTGAACGTTGAGGTAGAATTTATCCAACAGCTACAACATTTATTCAAAACCACAATATGCATCATTGACAAAACAAACTTAAGCCCGGTGGCAAAATTCTGAGAAATCTGCCTGCTTTCTGCTTTCATACTTCTGCGATGATTAAAACTTACACGTATCTATTTTTCTATAGTTGCAATCCAGACAGATAGCCGCAAGTAAATTGATCACAGTTTATTTCACAGGGAAGCTAGCTTCGCGTTTAACGCATCTTCACTCCGTATTCAAACAGAATGTATCATTGAGAAAACACAATTTGCTGATACTGTGATAAAGTTTGTGAAGATCAGCATTAGAACCTGCATCTCGGGGGCGTGCAATGCACAAAGCATGCTTTCAAGAAAGAAACGCCCTTCTTTACATGTGAGTTGTAAACATATACATTTTTGTGTTTGATACTGTTTTCAGTTATGCGCAGTGAATGCCACGCTGTTGATTGAAGCGACAGGAAATATCTGATGCAGATGGGGAAATCCCGCCGACGAAAGCGTGACCTCATCGTGCAATCAGTGATTACTATAAACTGAATGGCCGACGTCAGTAAGTTTGATTGGCCCCTCCCAAACAAAATTATTTGCTGCGCTGTTGGCGTGGACGCCTGTTTGCAACAATCCCCTTCCCAAGAAGAAAAAGAAATAAACTCGCTGAAACACAAACACATTGAAAGATTTCAATACAAACAAACACGTTTCTTTTCATGAATTATCGTACATAGGCACAAAAGAAACTTACGAAAAATCAAGGTTTACAGAACTCTTTGCTGGCAAATTTTTATTCTGTTAGTCAGGTTTAAGCATGCGTAAAGTGCTCAGTGAGCTTGCGTTTGCCCACGCTTCTGATAAAGGTGAGCTCAACGATCACGATTTACAAACCATTAATCCGGTTCTGGTGGCCACTTTGAGACGATTCGCAGTGTAGACATAGCGTAGGACAGTAGGCTAAGTCTCTTCCAAGAGTCCTGGCGAGATAACATGGTATGAAAGGAACTTGGTTACTCTATTGATGATAAACAATTTTTAATGCGTTTTTGTAGGTAGGCCTATGTCCAGGGAGGCAGCTAAGCTTTCATCAAAAAAATCTTTGACTTTTTACTTTCTGCCCTTTACACAGTCGGCGTACGGCATGGATTGCTAGACTGCGATGAACCTCGGAACTATGGGCTCTGAACAAGAACAAGTAATCACTCGTGGTATCACAAGTAATTGTGATATCGTGGTATCACAAGTAAGTAAAATCGTGGTATCACAAGTAATTGTGAGTAACAAATAATCACAAGTAATCACTCGTTTATAGTAATCACTCGTGCAATGCATTCTTGTTCGTTCGTTTGACTGTAATGCGAGAGATTGATTTTGAAACAAGAGGCGAGAATAACTTCAGTTGCAGGCAAGCTTTGCTGCAACATGGAGACCGTAGACGAAAACAAGTATGAACCCAAACTCTACTCATCAGCGTCTGCTAGAGGAAGAAATCATGGCGACGGAATGCTTCATGCATTTCCATTCATCAAATTGAAGGACACTGATGAATGCATAAGTAATTGGCACAAACAAGCAAAGTTAAAAGCACTAGGATTTCTGTATCCTTCGGAGGTATCAGAAGACTGCGCTCTGCTTTCATCTTTTGGGGATGATTAAAACTTGCTCATATCTATATTCATATTCAAGTATGTAATCTCCTAGTACATACAAAAAAGTAGTTAAACAAAATTGCATGCATTTTGTGTGACAGTGACTTGTGTTTTAACTTTTTGTCGGAACAAGGGAATATAGAAGAGCAAATATACCAGATAGAGTTTTAATACAATGCTGGAGAGACGCAACGAGGTCCACGCAAACTATTTCCGAAATGCAAACCGTCAGAAGAGCTGCTTGAAGTTAATCTGTCACAGTTGATGCACCAAGAGCTCAATACTGTTTTGCTGCACCGATTCAAGCGACGTGGCACAACACAATGGTAGATTTGAGATTGCTATGCCACAAGCGTAAAATAAACATTCGATTAAAGTGTATACAACAATATGTAAGAATCGTACTGTGGAAAATTTATTGGAAACGTTTGTATTGCCTTACAATTGGGCAAGACCTGTGAATTATTATGACTTGAACTTTTTACCTGAAGCAAATGACGCGAGAAGAGATGCAAAGATACCCGAAACGACAGGGTGCATGTCATTACCAGAAATGTCGGATGCGATCTATTATCCAACGTTTGTTGCCAGTAGCAAAAAATGCTTCATTTTCAATCAGAAAGTAACAGCATATTTCCAACCAGCCTAGCTCTAGAAACGAGAAGCAGACCTGAAGTACGCAGTTAGATGATTTTCGTAGCTGAAAAAACAATAATTGTAATGGATGTCGCTGATAGAGTGCAAACATTTCACTCGTAGGTTGTTAGTATCTTCACTATTGATCTTCCGAGTACTTTGTAGACATTTGCGAGAACACATATTGCTGCAAAATCATTGCGATTTTGGAGAGACAGATAATCACAGTTTGCTCGAATGTGAAGCATTTGTAGCGACATGGTCATAGTTATCGTTTTGCTGGTTTAAATCTCTCTTTTCTTGGCCCACCATCCTCAACCTGAACACCTCTACTACAGACTTAGTTTCAACACAGGAACATTCAGTGAGCAAATTTGAAAATTGTTTTGTAAGACTTCAACTTCTTCATAAACTTTGGGAGTAATTCCACAAAAACCTGTACTTCCGCCAGCTTCGAACACATCACGACAAGGATCTTGTACAGAGCACCAATAACGGCAACTGAATGAATTTCGGACGTTTGGTGTATTTTTGGTGTGGTTTGCAACCGTACTACCAGTGTGTTTTGGGCAGGGACATGTCTTTGGTTTTGAAAAAATAAAGTTTTTCCAACAAGCAGCAACTGTCTTTTTTAGGATCAATTGAGCTTGGGAACAGTTTCTGAGTTGTTCAAACACGTGACTGTTTACCCAAAACGTTTCCGCAAGCTTTGGTTGTGGTGGGAACAATTTTTGCGAAGCTGTGTCAAATTATACCAACATTGTATATTTTAAAATAAACCTGCGCAGGGTTTTTACTGCATTTTAGCTATGGGCTTGAAACTTTGAGAACACTAACAACAAAAATTGGTAAGTGTCTATTTGACTGAGCAAAATAGACAACGTGTTTTTCAATCCTAACATCTTGCTTTTATACTTCATTGTGATATTTAAAGCTTGTGCTAATAAATCAAACTGAGAATTTTTTCCCAAAAATCCTAAACAAGTAAATTTGAACTCACATTTTAATGGAACGCTTAGCAATTGACTTTAGAATTTTGGAAGTGTATAAGCAAGGTATTATATTCACGAATCCACCTACTTGTACTTTTAATTTGCAATGCGCTTCTCCAAATATGCGATTATAAAGAATCACTGTAAACTGCACAAGGTGTTAAACGAGGTCCTTAACTTGCGCTTCCCCTGCTGAAATATTGTATTATAATTGCAATGACACTAATTTACTCCATGACAGCAAAGATGCTTTCTCTTGTCCTTTATAGACATTTTTGTCTTAATTATTGGACACGGTAGAATGTCGCTATCGGTGCACACTAGCAAAATGCAGCAGAGCAGATGGGACCACAAACCTCGATTCGTACGTCGGCTTTGCTTGACAACCTTGCACAATCATAAAATGGCAAGAAATATATCACTCAAACGGGGATTTACCTGAGGTTGTAAATCACAAAATCAGCCTCGCACTGACGCAATTGATAGGATTGTCGATCTTCTGTTCACTGTTCTTTTATTGCTCAATTCTGATACAATTTGTGAACATACTTCAGCTGTTAGAATAAGATATTAAGAAAAATTTCAAGCACTCTCAGGTGCTTTCTGGCGTTAGTTGTCATCATTTACGACCAGGCGTTCATCAAGAAGAAAGAATGGCTTGGCCTCTTCGGATCTTCGTAAATCTGAATGCAGAAAAACCTGCATTTTCGAGTTTTTAAATTAGTAAGGGTAAAAACTCAAAGTGTATTGTAAATAAAATGTTAATTCAAAACAAAAAAAAACGCTTTGGCGTAATAAATATTCCGAGTAAGAATAACTAACTGTTCAATATTTATTACCAAAAACTTCCAATAAAAAAGCCATTACGACACAATGTTGGTTTGACTTTCAAACCTGAATGGTGTGCTTTCTTCAATGATGCACTTTTTCATCAGAATTTAAAAGACACACACACTTTAAACGGGAAAAATATTGCTGAGCAACAAAAGAAAAAATTTTGATTTCATAACAATAGTTTCGATAGCAACAACTTCCATTAAAGTGGCATTTTGCAAGGTAATGTTTGTCTAACCGTCAAACCTGAATGCTCTGCTTTTTTCAATCCACGCATGACGCAGATTGGCATGCGTTTATGTCATAAGGTGCCTTTCATATTGCTATGAAACACAGAGAAATAACACAAAACATTTTTGTGGAGTAAAATATTCAAACACTTCGGATTGTTAATGTCATTATTCGCCTATTTCTGCCAATGCCGCCACTCAAAGGTGACACTGCCCACATGAAACACTGGCATTGCTCTCAAGGGCTGCGGGCTTATAACTGAGACACAGACTTGGTGACATTTAGTTATAGAAAAAGTATTGATTATGTAACAGCAAACCAACCAAAATTTAAGATAAACCGTTACAAACAAAAAGTAAAGCAATTATACTTACCTGAATAGAAACACAGTCTTTAACCAATTACCTAACAATTTCTAAAACAATGAACTAGAGAAGCTATGTGCGATTTTTTGCGTTCAGATTTGAAAAAACAGATTAACGACAACTAATGGATACTCAATCTCTCAGCAATGAATATTCTGAATGTATAATACAAGAAAATAAATTAAATTCAACACCTTTTTAAAGATGCAAACAGCTTGAAACAATGCACAATCTTTCGAACAATAAAGTAAGAAACATAAAAACCTAATCACCCCATGTTAAACTATCTTTCAAACAATTAAGAAAGAAACATGCAAACCTTAGCCTATGCCTAAACTATACACAATCTTTCAAACAATTAAGTAAGAAACATGGAAACCAAATCACCCTATGCTAAACTATCTTTCAAACAATTAAGAAAGAAACATGCAAACCTAAGCCTATGCCTAACAACTTCTACAGACACTTTGAAACCGACTGAAAAAAACGCGCATCGGGGCAAAGCTTGGCTTCGCAGGCAAAGCTTAAGAAAGTGCATTCAAACTAAACAAGGCGCTTGGCGAAGGACTGTGAATAACAAGCCAAACGAAGCAATCGGCTGAAACGAACAACTTGGCAAACCATCTGAAAAGGCGACGGCAACATGATGGTAAAATACCAAAGCAAGCAGGCATAGGAGGGTTTCGACTTTCGGACAAAAACCTTGACACAGGCTGACAATGCAAAAGAGGGCTCAACAAAATACATTAGCTCACTGCTTTCAAGGATGAGGACAGACAGAGAGACCCAAGGAAAACAGAGGGACCTTGGTAAAGACAAGGGGCCCTGGGGTGGGGAATTCCTATTCAATTTTGGGCAACGATGAGAAGACGATAAAATAAACAAACAAAGAAAAGAGCGGGACTTCTCAATCCCCAGTTCCCTACTACTACGGCGTCATTCCGAGTGCAAGGGTCGTGATTACACTTCATACAACAGTGTTTCCCAAACTTTTTCTGATTGCGTACCATTTGTGGGGAACATACTGTCACCACGTACCACTTTGTTCCAGGAAAACGCATTCAACCAAGTATCATTCGGTGAAAAGTTTAGGAAACCAGGCTTGACACAAAAGCGACATATGCAAAATGGCAGTGAGAAATTATAATGGCCATTTTCATAGGTGTACGGGAGTTCACAATTTGGGGGATGCAAATAATTTTTGCCCAAATTTGGTCGTGTATTTCCCAAGTACCATATAAACAGCAAGTCTTAATGTTAAGACTAAAACGTACCATTGTAAACAAATCAAGGTGTCTGCATGCTTAATTACCAATTACCGGGGTTCAAAGCCCTACGCCCTCAACCAGCAATCAATAATCTTCTGCATAGCCACATGCGAACAGCAGTAGTATTTATTGTATTGAAAAATGTTAGCAAATTCGACTACAATAAAATCGCTCAAAAAATTGCTGTTCATGCCACCACATGTGGAAGGTTTTCAGCAGCTTCATTTTCAAGTTTGTATATACGTTCTAAACTTATTTTTCCAACACGATCTTCCTAATAGCTAAGATCGGTTCTTCTCTAGCATAGATATGTGCAGTTGGGTTAGCCACAATCGCATTCAATCTGGAAATGGAGTAGAATATCAGGTTACGATCTAAAATATTACATTGCTGCAAATAGGTCAAGTCTCAAGTAAGGAGAGAGAAAGGAGGCAATTTAATACATAGCATATAGCTTAGCCTTCAGCATTACGCAATCTTAACTGCAATGTGTTGTACTTAAAATACTACAACTTAAACGTTTACCGCAGGGGTCACCACCCTGGTGCACGTGGGGGCGCCAGGTCGCCCGCAAGGGCCAAGTAGGTCGACCGCGGGCATAGGCGTAGCCAGGAGGGGCATTCTCGTCAAATTTCTGGCATTTTGTCGTTTTGTGCTTTGAAAGGTGTTGTCCCAAACAAAATAATGCAGCTCGCTGCAAATCAAAATATTTGGTCCCCGCAAAATTTTCGAGCTGGCTATTGCATATTATTCAAATTAGAATGAAGCTGTTTGAAGTTTATCAAAAGTGAATAAAACTGTTTGAAGTTACCCAACATTGAATAAAGATGTTGCACTTGTCCTAAGTTTAAATTGAGCTGTTGTTATTTGACCAGAGTTGATTTAGTCCGTTGGAATTTAGCCAAATTTCACCAATTTATGGAAACATCTCTAACTTCACACGAATTTGAATGAAGTTGTCCCAATTTGCCCAAATTTCATTGAGATTGTTAAAATTTACCCAAATCATTCTAATTTTGCCCAAATTTCAACAAAGCTTTTGTAGTTAACCCAGACATTTCTAAATGTACAAAAATTTCAAAGGAGCTATTCCATATAGCCCAGCTTTGACCAAGATGCTTGAAGGTGCCCACAATTGAATGAATCTGTTGCAAATTGCCAAAGTTTTATTTGACTGATGGACTTCACGCAACTGTTTCCAATTTATCTAAAAGTTTTTATTTTCACCAAAACTTGAATGCAGCTTTTCTCATTTGCCCAGATTTAATTGAAACTGTTGGACTGTACCCAAATGCTCCTAATTAGCTCAAATGTTTCTGATTTTACCCAAAACTTGAATGAATTTTTGGTTGGTCTAAATTTGAGGAAGGCTGTTGGAATTACCACATGATTCCAGTTCACTCAAGGCCTTCAAGGGCAGTGTCTATTTTGCCATTAGGGGCAAAAAAGAATGGCAAAATGGTCTTAGATTATTTTGCCTTTTTGGACACATTTTTGCGGTTGACTTGGCCATTATTTTGCCTTAGTTCGGAAAATAGACACTACCTTACTTACATGTGAATGTAACTGCACACATTGCCCAAATGTTGAAAATTTGTGCCCGATTAATAGCCAATTTTTCAGCTTTGGAGATGCGACCGCATCCCCATGCCGTACGCTTATGGCATAAGTGTATGGGAGTGCATATTTTTGGGGATGCAAAAAATTTTTGACCAAATTTGATCTGGTTTTTCCCAAACAACGTATAAACAGCAAGCCTTAATGTTAAGACTAAAATGTACCATTGTAAACATATCAAGGTTTCTGCATCCCTATATAGGCCTACCAATTACAGGGGTTCAATGCCGCGCAACCGCAACTAGCCATCAATATTCTGCATAGCTACATATGAACAATGGTAATATTTTCTGTGTTGAAAAATGTTCGCTATTACAATGAAATCCCCCCAGAAATTGCTGTTCATGCCACCACGCGTGTAAGGTGTTGTTCACAATCTTCATTTTCAAGTTTTGATATACGTTCTGAACTTATTTTTCCAACACAATCTTCCTAATAGCTAAGATCTGTTCTTCTCTAGCATAGATGTGTGCATATGTGTTGGCCACAATAGCAATCAATCTGGAAAAGGAGTAAAATATCGGGTTACGATCTAAAGTATTACATTGCTGCAAATAGGTCAAGTTTCAAGTAAGTAGAGGGAAAGGAGGCAATTTAGTACAAAGCATATAGTTTAGGCTTCCAGATTGGGCAATCTTCACTGCAATGTGTTGTACTTAAAATAATAAAACTAACTTAAACGTTTACAATTTCTAAAGTCACACCATAAAAACCAAAAATCCACTCCAATTTAGACAGTTGAATGTGCATTGAACACAGCATGCTAAGAAAATATAGGAATATGTGACTGATACACGCAAATACTACAGCATATATGATCAACTACTATGGAATGTGTACAAATTCACGTTTCCAATGACAAATGACTTACAACCTCAACAAGAATGTTTTATAAAAATGGCAGTGCTTCCTTGCACTGCATTAGCATAAGTGGATTATGCAGTGCAATAATTAGTACAGTTGCTACTATTCATAAAAACTTCACTTCACAGCATTAAATTGAAACAATTAAATTTGGTAGGATGCAACATATAAAATTCATTGCATGAAACAAACGGAAAGTATGAAAACCCAAACCGTATAAAATCACAGTTACCTTCCCACCACGCAACATATTGCAGCTGCAGTTACGTAGTTAATTCTATTCATGAATACTTCATGGAAACAGATTTGCACTTTCAAATCTCACAACATCAAGCAAGTTTGAAACACGAAAACTTCACAGTATCATATCACAGCTACCCCACATTACTACAGCAAAACATTTTGCAGCTCCAGCTACATTTTCGTTGTACGCTTTACAGCATCAACAATTTGAGGTTTACAAAATTTAGGGTTCGCAGGAATGATGAGTTACCACTACATGTTCCTGATTTTAAAATGTTTCTAACTCTACCCAAATTTGAATGAAGTTGTTTCAGTTGGCCCAATTTTGATTTGGGCCGTTGTAATTTGCTCAAATATTTATAATATATGCAAATCTGAATGACACTGTTCCAATTTGCCCAGATGGTTCTAATTGTACCCAAGTTTGAATTAAGCTCTTTCAAATACCCAAATATGATCAAGGCTGTTGGAATTTGCCAAAATGTTTCTAAGTGTAAGCAATTTTAACTGAATTAGTTGTATATTATTCAAATTGGAATGAAGCTGTTTGAGGTTACCCCAAATTGAATGAAGATGTTCCACTTGGCCCGAAGTCGAATGGAACTATTGTTGTTTGACCAGAGTTGATTTAATCTGTTGGAATTTTCCCCAAATTTTCCAATTTATGGAAATATTTTCAAGTTCCCCCGAATTTTAATGAAGTTGTCCCAATTTGCTCAAATTTCATTAAGATTGTTAAAATTTACCCAAATGATTTTGATTTTATCTAAATTTGAATCAAACACTTATGTTTCACCCAGACATTTCTAAACGTACTAAAATTTTAATGGAGTATTTCTATATAGACAATCTTCGAACAAGACTGTTTGAAGTATACCCACAATTGAATGAAGCTCTTGCAGATTGGCAAAATTTGATATGACTGATGGATTTCACCCAAGTGTTTCCAGTTTATTTAAATGTTTTTGTTTTTACCCAAATTTGATTGAAGCTTTTCTCATTTGCCCGAATTTAATTGAAGCAGTTGTATCTCACCCAAATGCTCCTATTTTACTCAAATGTTTCTAATTTTACCCAAGACGTTATTAGGTTTTTTAGTTGGCCGAAATCCGATGAAGGCTGTTGGAATTACCACATGATTCCAGTTCACTTGGCAGTGTCTATTTTGCCACTAAAAGCAAAAAATAATGGCAAAATAGTCTCAGACTATCTTGCCGTTTGGGCTATTATTTTGCGGTTGATTGGTTATTATTTTGCCTTTGTTGGAAAATAGACAGTACCCCACTTACATGTGAATATAGCAGTACACTTTGCCCAAATTTTGAAAATTTTTGCCCAAATTGTGGCCAATTTCTCAGTGTTGGGGATGCGACCGCATCCCCTGCATCCCCGTGCCATACACTTATGGCCATTTTTCAAAGCCAATAAGGCAAGTACACAAAAATGCAGGAATTTATTCATAGAACCGGTAAGTAATCGTAAAGCACAAACTGTGAGTGCTGTTTTTTTTGTGAAGAAAAACAGAAGGTAAGTGTGCTGGTGTACGACCTTGAAGGCCTTTGTGTAGCACCAATGGTATGCGTACCACAGTTTAGGAACCACTGCTTCATGGCAATGAATCGGAAATTCCCCAACTGTGTGAGTTGATTTCCGACATCTCATGAGTCTTACATTTTGCTAAGTAAAGTTGTATCTCCTCTGCTTCATTGTGCTTGGTATAAACGAAAGCTCGTCGTATCTAGAGTTTCCGCTTTCCAGCAGAATGATTTGGTTTTGATATCCGGGCACAAAGTGACAGTTGCATCATTTTGTAGGCAAGAGCGTTCAACTCAACAGAAAAAGCCCAGATCAATCAAGAAGACCATTTGAGTCTTTGTTCCAGCCCCAATAGCCTTCATCCAAACCCTCTTACGAAAAGATGGTCCAGCTGGCACTTTGCTTTACGGTCCACAACAAGGTTGCCAGATTGGCCATTTTTACGTTTGCCACTGTAGAATGGAATTTTCATAAAATATTTTCTCTTTTTGTATTTTTTGACGGACTTCATGTCACTGTTAATGAGAGGTCGCATGTAGGTTCGGTGGAAATTGACCTTGGATTACTGGCAAAATTTTGTATGTGCCTCGATTCCCAAGAACACTACTAAGCCGTCTATCAAAAGTGTATTACAGGGAAGGTATTCTCTCAAATACTTACCTTCCGTCATGCAACCATACTATATGTAAAATAAAAGCGAAGGCAACGGTATAACGGCATTCCCGGTGCCCTACCAAAAGCCCAGTGCAACAAAATTCAAACTTCCACAAAACTTTACGAACAGAATGCAACGCGTACATTTCAAATGAGTGTGGCATTAGAACCCCTGAAGTGCACTGTGCTTTTGTTGCGTCATAGCCAAAATGATTGAACTTCACTGCAAGACCGCTGACAAGAGAAATGATGTTCATTGAGAACTGAGCCATCAAACAGTTTTGCCTTTTCCCTGGTGTTTCTTTTGCTAACGATTCAAAAATGCTTTATCCACACAAATCCAAAACATAAAAGTTGGTGCGAGCAAGTTTTGATGAACAAAAGCCCTTTTCACTTGGCATGAAAAGCGTTGCCATTACTTTGAGGTTGCAATTTCCGTTTCAAAACGAATCCCACACTTTTGATCGAGGTTGGCTGCTTTTTTTCTATGTGAACCCAAATTCGACAGGGAGTATCCTGCTTCCAGAACATTTGGTTATCTGAGATCATAAAGCCTTTCCTTGCCTTCTACCCAGCTACCGACTCCAGTCACACTAGTATTCCCATAGCAACTTTCTTTTAAAGCCAAATCAAACCGTATTTTCAAAAGTCTGAATTGCTGTATTCAAGTAACTATTCTCCAGAAACGTGACTTGGTTATATCTACTACTAAATTTTTTGAAAGAGGAATTAGATTTTACAGTAGAACAGCTCAGCCCCAGTATTAAAAGCTGCACGCAGTGCTTCCTGGTAAAAAGTTGAAAGGCTAAAATAGGAGCAATGAAAGCAAATAAACTCAAAAGTAAATTGAATAAATTAAAACAAAAGCTGCCGTATGCAATAACGGGAAAATAGTTGTTGCTTTTATGCTTTGTCTGTGGGTCCGCTTTTAGCTGGTGATACTGTTTCAGAAAGGCTGCAAATACGATGACGAGTGCCTTGTTTCATAGGCTAGCCGTTCGATGACGCTAATCTTGCTTGTTGTCAGCTCCTCGGCATTCAGCTGCAGAATGCTGTGTCTTCGGTCAGCTTCGGCAACAGAGATACTTTTGCGCCTTAAGCAAGGCGTTTCCCTACCCAGCCCACGCTGAACACATCAAGCACGGGCAGCAGTGGTTGCTCTCGTATCGACAGGTTTATTAAGCATTCAAGAAATGCCGCAACAGAGATGGCCACTTGAAGGCACCTGTCATTCTCCCCATGACCTCAGTTGTTACCGTTCTTCGCACCTTCCCGAAAGCTAGACTCACCCCATTACGTTATACAATATTGGGTAATGGTGCTCTTCTTTTTGTTTGTTTCATTCTTTTTTTCACCATGTGCCTGAATTTCTTATTCACGCAGGCGCATCCTCCTCCCCTCTACGCAGGTGCATCCTCCTCCCTTTCGCCACTGTCGCAAACGATTTGTTTCTCTATTGTAAAGACGTTTGGTACAGAAAAGAAGGGATCTCATTGGTTAAAACAGTGGCCAATAAGAAAGGGTTTAGGAGATAAGAAAAGGCGAAGCTGTCATTGGTTGAAGATGTAATTTGGACCTCGTCGGAACGTTGGAACAGTCAACCAATGGAAAGTTCAAGAGTTTAGGAGATCTTTAAGGAGTAAACGAATTCTTTTTGTTTGCAGAGAAGAGGATTAAGAGATTTGATGAAAGTCGCTTCCAGGGCAGAGAGATGAAATGAAGTGCGAGCTCGAGCGAGGACGGAGAATTTGTCCTTATTGTAATGTAAAGCACATTGGGCGTTGTCAAGAAGATGTTG
>Ga0210059_1003737_pt1 | contig 24485 bp, 16 predicted proteins | sample Ectturendosymbi2_FD_188042 | JGI IMG/M metagenome (GOLD analysis project Ga0210059, IMG submission 188042) | Ecteinascidia turbinata endosymbiont from Florida, USA - Sample 2 (SPAdes) (version 2) | ecosystem: Host-associated > Tunicates > Ascidians > Unclassified | place: Key West, Florida...
CATCATTTGGCCCTCCGATCGTTCAAGTTATTAACACGGGACTCACACTCAGATTGCTCCGAGGGCCAAATGATGACTTGTAAGGTAACGCGAGGGCCGCATTGTGACCACCTTAGGGCCACTTCGTGATGTGACGCAAAAATGGCGGTACCTGAACCTTGCTAGAAACAGCTTTCGCATCTTTGTTTCCTGCAAAAAGTATCGTTACTTACAGGGAAATCATCTCTAGTCTTTTCTTCGTTTAAAAAGAACTTGTTGATTCGCTAGCTAGCCGAGCACTTTTAAAAACCGGTGAATAAATTAAATAACAAAAGTGTTAATTATTTGAAACTTCCCAAAAAGCATCGCGGGCCGCACAAAATGCCCTCGCGGGCCACATGCGGCCCTCGGGCCGCGTGTTTGAGCCCCCTGAGTTAGAACTTGTTGAATCGCAAAAATGCTAAAAAAAGCGTTCAGCTTGTCTTAGCTTCGCATTGACCGCGTTTTTCTCAACCTGTACTAATTCTTTGGACACTCGCACGAATCTGCAGCCGATGACGTATGAGGTTGCATGAATTCGCGAGGTCAGCTGAAGTTCATTCCGGTTTCGGAGCGATCGTGCGTCTGCGGTTAAATTGCTACTCGCCTGGCTGCTTCGTTTCGTGCAGGACAGAGGTTTCCTACCGAGTTGTTGCGTCACCGAAACGTGCTGCCGACTTTGACTAGACAGTGATGCAGCAAGATCGTGCTAACGTGAAACCGACTGAAATGTCCTGCCACCTTGTCAATCTGCAGTTTATTTGATCAAAAACGTGCGATTGCGGGACGAGGGGACCGCCAAGCGAAAAAAATCTCCAAGCTAATGTTCTAGAAGCCGCACCACGGCGGGCCCCAATTCTTTTCATGGTTTGTTTGCGTAAAGTGCGGGCTGGCGGCGACTTCACGAAGTTACGCGTGCTGCAAAAAGTGTGGGGGGGGCTGCACCTTCCTTGTCCCTGTTTAACTGAGCTGCTATTGGTGAAACCAATCTCCATTTTTTTGACTTCGCGAAAACCTGTTTTTCATTTTATTATCTTTCAATGGAGCTGTCGGCAAAATTATTCAGAGCTGTTTTCAACATCGAAAAATGACTGCTTGTTGTTATTGTCACTTCAGGGACGAAATGGACGGTTTTTACTACAAGGGGGCCGTGACGAAGGTCTTGACCGCGAGACACACCCTGGTGCAATACGACCACGGCGGCGAGGAGGGCGTGCCCATCCGGTTCGTCATTCCTTGCACGGGCGCCGTCGCTTGCCCTCCATTGAAGGTGAAGCGACTGTCTTTGACTTCATTGAGTTTCTGTCCTTTCTGAAGTTTCCTTATCTTGCAAATGAAGTAGCTGCTTGCAAGGTACATCAAACGCAGCTCCATACTCATAATTCCTAAGAAATAGTGGAATACAAGTCTTTTTCGTTTGAGATTGCCCTTGACGTGAAGAATAATTAAGAATTTCGGACGTTTTTCGCCAAAATGGAAAATCGAAGCCACTCTTTCAGTCATTCTCACCGTCTAACGTTCGTTTGCCTTGCATTGCTTCTACCGTGTAAGGATTCTTTTGTCCTTTGTCTCATCGCAAAAAAACAAACGGTTGCGTTAGACTTTCGGCAAACAAATACAGGCAAGGAGTCACGCACAATGCTTCTGTCTATTGCAGGTGCTGGACTACGTGCTTGCATACAGCGACTTCGAAAGCAACTCTCCTTGCTACGTTCCTGGCATCATCATCGGTGCTCCCGACACCTACTCCCAGGTTGGTGAGGCAGGCGTCTCTCGTTTAGGGAATGCCCCGTCAGCGAAAACTCTACCGTGACTGAGCGTTCGAAAAATGCACTGTTATGCAGCTTGTTCAGAAATGCTTCTCCTGGAATAACTTCTTCAACGGCATTTCGTTTTTATGCTTCCGACCTTTTTGTGCACGTGGGTCAACGCGTTGTTAAATCAAGCGGTTGCGATGCGTCAAACAGTCATCCGAGCAGCTGTTCTCTCTTGTACTCGCGATTTGCTTCACAACGCAGTACGAAGGTAATGGTGTGAAGATGTTTGACGTCGTGATCAGCCAAGCTGCGTTCGCAAATTTTAAGTCTCATTGTGGACGATGCATCCAAGGTTTTTCAAAAGCTTCACCCCACCATCAATTCGTACATCAGGAAACGAGTTTAACCGGGCGTAGGCTGCTGTACGCTTTCAGATCCAAAATCCTGTGAAAAGCTAGTTTTCATCTCGGCAGTTGTTTCGTTTGCTGCCGTTGTTTTTTTGTCAACCAAGCTGAGTGATTTCGCAACACTTTACCATGGTCGACCTCAGCCGTACACTATCACTTTCCGTCTTGGCCGCAGACGCGCAAAAAGTTCTTCACTGTCCTGATGTGGAACGAGCGAAAGGTTCAACTGCGCCGCAAGCAGATGTTCAAGATCAGCGAATCGAGATACACGTTCACTGTGCGCTACATCCGGGGCTGCGGGGGCGTGACTCTCCCGGAGTAAGCGATCGTCATTTTGAACTGTTTGTGTTGGAAGGGGTGATCTGTCTGTTTCTGACATGATATTCACCCACGGGAACGAGAAAATGGGGTTTATAATGTGACTCTTATTTTATGTTAATTAGCAACGGTTACACGAAGAAGAGAAATGCTGTATTTTAGCTTTGATAATGAAGTTTTCTTGCAAACTGTTTGGAAAGCATCGCAGCGAAAACCGTTTACCTGCAAAAACGTAAAGATTTTGTGAAATGACTTTTACGTTTTTCGACTCTGTGCTTGCCAGAAGAAATCCATCAAATGTTCGTTTACGTAGGGTTTGACCTTTGCACTCACAGCGGTAATATCCAGTATGAAAAAAACGTGCAGAAAAAAAGGTTCTCGAATGTTTGAACTCGGTGTTCTTCTGTGAGCTACGTTTTGACAGTTGTGTTTGTCCTTCTCGTTGCAGACCCAGCGTGGATTTTATCAAAGAGACTTCTCCAGGTGTGAATTTCTTATTTTTCGATATTGCCAGTTTCTCACTTGAACGTTTCCCTTGTGCGTCAACTCCTTGCTTTGTGACGTGTTTCCATCCCAACGATCGCGTCTGTTTGCGTTGCTGAAAGATTTCGCCCCGCCCATCGTGTCGTCACTTCCTTGTTGTGACGGACGTCTCGTCTCATCCAATCCTCGCATTGCAAAGTGCGGAAGAAATCCGTGCTTACCCAGACATCTCATGCTCTGCTGAACACCACACGACCTGCGCATAGTTCCTGTAATATATTTGCTGTCAGCAACCATTGCATGTGCAGTGCTCTGTGCAAACCCGCGCAGCATCAAACTTAACCTGCGAGAAAGGTTAAATATTGCGCTGGTAGTCGCTGCAAACAAAGGGTTGCGATTCAGACAAATGCTGATCACATCATTGCTTAGTCGTGGTTTTGCTTTCAAAGTACGGCGCGTGCAAGTACCTCAACGCTAAGCAAAGGTTACCAAGGTCAGCAAAGATGTATTTCGTGTTTTCCAAAATAAAAGTGGTAAATGATATTTTTATGCAGATTTTTCGAGCCTTGATCTCGCGCGTTTTTCGTTGTCCGGAGAGCCGTAAGTTCTCTTCAAAGATAATCTTGATAGCAGTGTTTCTTTTCACAGAACCAGCAGACGTCATTTTAATTTGAAATACCTTTGTTCAGAGATCACAGAACGACCGAAACGGGTTCACGTCGTCGTGGACTCGGCGACATCACCGTTCAACCTGACCCCGGCCGCTTCCTCCTCGTCATCGGCAACCTCTTCGAAGTCTTCATCGGAGTCTGAAGACGACGACCATGACCGTGAGGAAGAGCTGGAGAGCGATCATGTGGATGAGGAACCGTCGTCGAGACACGCTTCCTTGCCGCGGCAGAAAACGTCCGACAAAGATGACAACCTGAAAGAGATCCGCAGCGACGTCGAGCGGTTGCAAAACCAGCTGGAGGAACGCGCTAGAGAGCAGCAGGAGCAGCGAGAGGTTGGCTGCCGCTTGCTTGTGTTGTGATGAGCGTTGGTCTCATGATCGATCACGTGGAGAAAACTGTTGCGTAGGTGGCGGCATCGAACCCCCACAGCAGCAGATGATCCACGACAGCCTTTTCCAGTTTTCGCTTATGTCAAAAAATGTGGTCGCTCGTGTGAGCGCTCTTGCTTACTCTTAGTCTGCGCCAGTGGTTCTTAATCGGGGGTCACGCCTCCCCAGGTGGGCATCAGTGAATTTCTAGGAGGTCGCAAGCCCTCACGCACTCCACAGCATGGAAAGTGTGGTAAATCAATTTGCATTTGGTTTTGCAACTTAATGTCAGGGAGGCTTGAGACGAAGGAAAATTACCAAAGGGAGGCATGGTAAAGAAAAGGTAATAAACGACTGGTCTAAACCGAACTTTTTAACATTACATTGTTCTGATTTCACAATCAAGTCTATTGAAGATTTTGCTTTATATCTGAATATAATCGAAAGAGGCAATCGAATTTAGAGTGCTATTGGAGAGTAACTAACGGACAAAGTGGTGGCAACCTTTTATTTCGCCTAGCATTGGCTTGGCAACTTCTTCAAGTCATCAGGTCGCGCAGTTGGGAAACTGACCTGTGCTCCTGCAACAACTAAGTTGACCCCTCAACTTTGCGGAATCTCTGTGCAATCGTAATCGAGCAACGACCCCCCTACATTCGGTTCCATGACCTACGGTATTCTACCGGAGCTCCTGCCATCCAGGATTTAATAAACGACCAATCTCTGAATGTTTCAAAACGCGTTGGGAATACAATTTATTGACGTTACATGAAATTTATTGCCTCTATGATGAGTGTGAATAGTCTTTACACTCGTCCGTTTCCTTAATCACAAAGTGATGCGGTCTGATTTATCTGTGATTGCGTCATCAACCTGTATGATGTGGTTTTGTGAAGAAATTGCGAAGTACGACGTTGCTTTTCGTTGGTCATTTCTCACAGGCAGTTTTAACGGATTAATTGCGAGGGAACTGGTTGGGCAATGCACGTTATTACGTTGCCAAGCGATTTGGAGGCTGATAGAAGCAAATTTGAATTTGGATGCCGCCGCAGCGCGTTGTTGAGATGATCGGATTGGAAGAGCGAAAAGTAGCATTTTGATTAAAACAGCATGCGAGCGGAGGCTACTTCACATGAAATACCCTCATTGTCTCGGTGAGCAACCACTTAAGCGCTGTTGCTTCTCTTTTAGCTGTTGCAGAAACAGTCGAAAGATCTGGAAGAAGCAAGAAATCTAATCGAGGAGATGAAAGCGGTGAGTTTTGAATTGCTACGTTTGCCTTTTACCGTGAACTGTGTTTTTCCAAAGGCGGTGTTTGTGTAGGCCGATGCGCTTGCGCAAGTGGTGTTTGCGGAAAATGGTGTCGTTGTAGACCTAAGTGCTCGACTGCAGCCATTGGATTGTATCGTACAGCTTGCTGTTGGACTGCAGAACTTAAATAAAAAGCGTACCGAAGTGGTTGCAGTTGTTGTTGTAAACCAATTACTGTATCTGCGACATATAATCCTGGCGTGCGTGCACAGAAGCAACTTTTTTCTATGATCTTTTCTCGATTTTACTGTTATCGCCCATAACACAAAATTAAATGCAGTTTTGTTTTCTCTGTAACTATTTTTTCGTGGTTCGCAAAATTGTAAACGTTCTATGTAGAGGAATCCTGGGATTTCAGAACAAATTGCTACCCGCATGTTTTAAAAGAATGTGCTGAGTAGGTCTTGCAGGTTCTTGTACTAATCAACTGGTTTTTATGACGTTTTAGCACGATAGCAGAGCTGATAAAGCAGTCAACACTGACCGGTGAGTTTTCACAACAATCCACAACAATTCATCCTCCATACCCTTCAATCAGTGTGAACTCATCAAGAAATATTAACCGGTTTTCTTAATTTTGCTTCAATTGTGATTGGCATGCGTGCTTAGATCTGTAGATTGGTAGCAGTGAATGCTTTTTCATTCTACATTAGTTTGCACAAAATGACTCAAAGAAAGTAGCAGTCACGACAAGTCCATTCACAATCTTAGTCGTCGTCTTTTACTTGTTTAAGCTTCAGTTACTCTTCAAACACTTTGCATGCTTCCTACCTGCTTTCTCTGAACGCGTTTTTTAATCATTTCTTAACCAAACAAGCTCGCGTCTATGCACGCCTCTTGCGGCTTTAAGTCGGTCTCGGACGAATTTCCGAATATCGGCGGATATCTAAGATAAATTTATGAGTTGAATTTAATGTCCCACACAAAACAGTAATCAGGGAAAGCTTTGCCACCTGGTGTATAGTTCTGTTGTTGTTGAATCCTTCTTTTGCCAGTTAATAGGCGTTTTAAACAAAGCAGAAATTGGAGATACCTTTTGTGGCCTTGGTCTAATCCGTGTTTGCACGCCTTTGACTAATCGGAATCTTGCGTCGTCGAAACCGAGTTCATTTGATCAGCTGACCGATTTTCTTAACGCATGCAAATTCGCAAAAGCTCATGGTTCTGCTTCTGAATGCTTGCTTTGTTTTGTGTGGTTGACTCCGCCGCAATCAGGTTTTGCAGCAAAGTTGTTCATCCGGGGCATCAATTTTCTTCCAAACTTGTTGCAATGGCACGAACGCTTGGAAAGCAAACTTTTATAACTCAATTCCGGTTCCGTTTTCTTTGTTTCCCATTCACCGAGTTTGCAGTACATGAAGTTATAATCCTGTGCTGCACGCAAGTTAGCTGACAGCCTCAAGTAAAGGGCAACTTTTGCAGGGGCGTTCCGAGGTCAGGTGACGCCCAGGGCAAGAAACAAGTTTGGCGCCCCAATGTTCGAACCTGAGGTCTTTCGGAGCAAATGTGCTGTATCGCAGAAAGTACTTGCGACAGTGTTGGGCCTTTTCGGGGCCCCTCAGTGAATCAGCGCCCGGGTTATTGTGTTCTTCTTACCCCCCTCGGTACGCCCCTCCAACTTCGTTCACACTCCCACAAAAACTGTTCGACTTAAGCAGAGGCGCGGTTCTTCGGTGAGATTTTTATTCAGCCTTGCTACGTCGGAGGCAGTCACGCGCTTTTGGTGAAAGGATATTGGAGCAAAGCATTTGCGGTGTTGATTTATTATTGCCCTCGTCAGTTCTGACGTCACTAACATCACGCTGATCATTTGTGTCGTCATAGAAGGGTGCTGTGAATGAAGGTTTCAGTGCATGTTTTTTGCTTCTTGTCACTGTCTTGCGATTAATCTTGAATGGAAGTTGGAAATAAAGTTGAAAGCTTCGTTGACATCAGAAAAATTCACTCATGAAAAGCAGCAATGTGGAACCTTTGCAGTGTTTTTCGTTGAGTTAATAGCTTAAAATTGTTAATTAAAAAGCCTGGGGTTTTGAAGTGGCGCTGCACTTGCCACATGTTCACGAGTCTATTCGTCGACAATTTCACCTCGTTTTCCAATCAGTACAAAACAACCCGCACTTACTTCTGATCAACAGGTGGAGCAGCTCCAGCTCTTCCACGACCACTGACGTGTCGCCGCCACGTGATGTCCCGGATATGGATCCAAAACGTGAGTCTGCCTGGGCCAAGTGTTTGCGATGTTACACGCCTCGATCTGCAATTCACAGAGTGATTTCGTCGCAGCGACATGTTGTCACCCAAAACATTCTAACTACCTGTCCGATTTGCTGTGGATTGTTAGTTTTCTAACGTGTTGTTTTGGTTTATCGACTCGCTCTGCATTGTGCGCGTTCCGCTTTTGATATTTTGATACTAACTCTCTGCTAAAGCGGTTTTTGTCTGAATAAAAACGCATTCGCGGCGAAAAGCAACATCAAACAACCATAATCGTCTCAATTTAAAGAAAGATTACGACAAAACAATCATGAACAAACCCCTCCCCAAAAATAACGTGCAACGATTTGGCGAACGGCGGAGTTGTTTCGCTTACGATCCGTCGCAGCTCAAGCGCGCATTCAAAAGAGGCGTTCGCCTTTGTCACAGTCATTGTTTGTTCTTCTCAGCAACAATAGATACAATGTTCTCGTTGGAAGTCTGCCGAAGGTCGAACGCCGGTTTGCGGCCTTGAAACACGGCGTTTGGGATTTAATCTAAGAATAATGTTGCTTGATGTGGGTCTAGCACAGACCTCGCGTAGCTATGCTCCTAAGCGCTTTGTTGTAGTTTACTAGAAAAAATACGAGGTGAAACGTAGTGCAGTGCATGTGTATTGGACAGTGGTTTTGTCTAACCTGCTATGTAATTTCATTGCTTTAGCTGAGTCACCTCATGTGGTCATTGCTGTGGATGAAAATGCTGAGTCAGTGATGGTTGCCAAGGGCGACGAAGGCGTTCACATTTGTAGGTTGCTGTGAGAGTTGCAGTGTTCTTGTGTTGCTACTGTGTTTGAGAATGACAGCAGAGGTTGACGCCTTTGGGCCGAGAAGCGCTACAGCGAATCGTCCCGGCGAAGATGTAACGAAATTAGGAGCGTTTTCTATTAAAAATGGGTTCTTTAACCGGCGAGGTGTTGTCGGATGTTGGCGCTGACTTGGAAAACCGCCCGACAGCGTTTTAACAGCGCCATAACAACCGAGTTAAAACACTGTTTTTTTTCCTATTTTGTTTTTGCAAAATTCTTCGGCCAATTTCAAGTAATAACATTGTGTTGAAGCATCGGTAAGCGTTCGTCGTTTGTATCATTGTAGGCTTGTTTTGCTCGCGCTTTCTGTCCAGAAGCTGTGTTTGCATTTTGTTATTTTTGGAGGGGCAACCTCTTCGCAATCGCTGTCTCCGGTAATGAGAAACTTCTCCAGCGTTTGCGGTGCAAACGTAAGTAAAGCTTTTACAACAAATTACGCACGTATGTCGTGAACATCTTCTTTGAACTTTAATGGCTAAACACCAGAATGATGAGACCCGTGAGGAAACTTCAAATACGTTACTGATTGGTTAAGAATTGGAATCCAATTTGAAAACACTTTGATAATAGAGTTTTGAACGCACACTATACTACGGATCTCTTACTTGCGGAACGCTGGAAGAAAATGTTCTTTCTTCTGCTCACGTGACGGCGTAGTTGCGCAACCGGAACGCAGCTCTTTCGAGAGCGTTGTACCAATCATCGCTTAGTTCTGCTCGAAAGTTGACCTTGGTTTCGCTCAGCCGCGATTAAGTGTTTAACTGGATTCCAAACTTCACGTTTTCAGCGAGAGAGCCACCTGGCGTCATTTCCGACCCGAAGAAGGACGAAGAAGTGCTCCACAGATGCCTGGACGACGGATGGTACTGCAGGTAAATGCGCAATGCTGTTTGCAGTTCTGCCTACTACTCAAGGGTGAAAACAGGTGCACAGAGAAGCCTTGACTGGAGACAAACAGCTGATCGGGGCAAAACTGGGTTCGCGGGTCAAAGCTTGCGACGATCGAGTCCAGCGCTGATTTGCTAAACGCGAATTCGCAGACCGCCAAATGCAACTGCTCTTAGTTTCGTTCGCATTTTCGACACCAACCAATCAGCAGCCGATACGGTTTCCGTGGCAACGTACCTGTCAACACTTGTGCGTGTTTTCAACTAAAGCGCGACCTTTCCTTGCAGGGGAACGATTACTGACGTGCACGATGACGACACGTACGACGTCGCCGACCGAAGCAACTGTGTGCAGAGAACGAAACGCAGTGACGTCATTACTGATAACGACGACGCGAATAACGTCCTCGAGGTGACCAAGAAGCAACAGCTAACTTAACACGCACGCGAAACGACGTGGCGTCTAACTTGTGTTTATCTCAAAATGCGTGAAATAAGAACAGGAACTGTACTGATCAGTGGTTTGCATTATCGAAGCCTCAGAGATTCCGGTCAGAACGTAATAATTCTCTCATAGAAAATAATTTTTCCATTGAAATTTGTCAATAGATTTCTTGCTTATCTCACGTGTGGAGACTTGCTACTTGAATGCAGATGTGTGGAAATTTGAATCGTCGCGAAAAGATGAAAGTAGGGCCTGGCCGACTTATTTCTCGACAGCTTGCAGCAAACCTAGGGCTTTTAATTGTCTCTCACAGACAAGCGGCGAATATTCGAAATCAAAACTTTGCATACGTTTGAATAACCCAGTCTTTATGTTGCTAAACGTTTCTTTTTGTCTTTTCGTATTTTAAAACGCCTGCGATCAACACGGTTGTGGCGGTGAAAGCGACCAGTGTGTTTGAAAAGACGCCGCACTTCTTCCACAGGTTGATGACAAGGTAGTGGCGGTCTACCCCCACTTCCCCAACTACTTCGCCCCAGCTACCGTCCTGAAGCTCCGGCCCCATTCCTGCTTCGAGCTGCGCTACTACGACGGTACCCTGGCCCATGCTCCAAGGGACGAGGTGAAGTCCTTTTGAAACGTTGATCGTGAATAGGAAGTTACAGTAAACGGTTGCTTAGTGCAAGTGACATCGAACGCCAAGTAAAAGTTCTTGCATCGAGTGACTATACCGCTGTATTATTTTTGTATCGTTATATTAATTTTATTTCCTTTTGCTTGTGTTCTTTCTGACGCAACGATAACATCAACCCAAGTTTTTCTTGCTCACGCAATCGTTCCGGTATATCGTCCGTAATTTCGCACGAATCACGCGATCACCCCCCCCGTTTCTCGCCCTCAGATCTACAAACTCGATAGGGACAAGTTCGGCGATGACGTCAAGTACATCAACCAGTGTGAAAAGCGTTGGATCGGCGAAGCGGTGGTTGCTCGCTGTGATTCGAACGGACAGTATCAGCTGGGTGAGTCGCGTTGCCAACCGATCGCGCCATCCACTCAGTTTTTGTGATTTCTGCGGAAAGGAGTAGTTCTGTGAAATTGAGCTGACATCCCCAGTGTCAATCGGAGTTACGTCAAGAAAGAGAAATCTTTTAGTTGCACGCGACGTTCGGCGTTTTTCGCGCTCCTCCCCACGAGCGATTATTTTTATGCGATTACTAGTTCGACCTTAGCTTTTTTATTTTCGCGTCAAGGACAGTTGCGTCATCTTCTGTTTCGCAGACATCGACCAACTGCATTTTTCAAAATTAGTTGTAGCGTCTCACCGTCACCGGGTTTGTCCCGTTGCACCTCTTTAGGCGGTTCAAAGCAAGTTCGTGCGATGGTCGTTTTTTTCTCGCTAATTCATTCAAAACTTTTGCATACTATTTGTTTCTTCGGCGTTATGTCTTGGCATCAACTTCACCGCATCGGTGCTTTTCAAGAGTTTGTTTGAATCGTGTGCAATGATTTTTTGATTTATCACTTCGCCGTTTCATACTCTATGCTTGATCCACGTTACACTAAGTATAGTAAGATCGAGAGATGCGCGTTCGCGGTTTCCTAGCAACTAGCAAGCAGTTGTATTTCTCTGAAGCGCTTTTATAGAAGCAAAAAAATTGGAAAGCCTCGCTTGTCTCCTGCTATGGAAAAGAATCCCATCACAGCCAAGAATCAGACACTTTGATCTTAACAGAGGAATTTTTTCGCCAACCTTCTTCAGCTCAGTGAAATAGAACCTGCAAACAAGGCGAACACCTAATGCAGGATGAAAGATCCTTCTTGTCGTTAATTTCTTTTTGCCGTTTAATTTGCAGCCTCCTGCGAGAAAAGGGTCGGGAACGGACATCAATACGTTCTGCGCTGGGCAGATGGCAGCAGCAGCGTCCAGAACCTCTATTCGATCTTTGGACCGTTCTCGAAGCGACGGAATATTAACACTGGTTCGTGTGTGACATTCAGTTCTTTGTCCAAGTTTTTCTTGCCTTATGTGATCAACATTTCAAATGGAAAAGTAAGAGTGTTTATCTTGCCTGCAATGGTGCTTTGATTCGCACCCTGGCCTGCCTTAGAATGTCAACAGTTGTTTTGTTTTTTTTCATTCGGTAAATGCACGTGGTGATGATTCAGACACTGGCCTGTAAGTGTTAACAACACCGTCTTTTCAAAGGCGTAGTCGCCAGTGTTGCCCGTGCAAATTTTCCAGTGTTTTTCAACGAGATGCGCTTCTTGCAGGTGATTACGTCATCGCTGTGTCTGATCCGGTCGACTTTATCTACCTCCCTGGACGAGTGACGTCAGTAAGCGGCGATAAAATCAACGTCATTTTCTGCAACAGAAGGTAAAACATATTGCCGCGTTTTGGTTTCTGCTTGCACAAACCTTGGTTTTCGGTTTGTTCAATTTTGCATCTGATCTAAGTTCCGTAAAATATGAGAAACAACCGTTAATGAGTCATATTGACACGGGCACAACCAAGCGAGAGGACGCTATTAGAATTTAGCCGCCCCACTTCGAAAGACGTGTTACGCGAGACCAAAATATCTATGCTCCTTTTTCAAACTGATAATTTCTTTTCCGTACCTCGTCAACGCCGCATTAGGTAATTACGGCGAATGCACGGCAAAAAATTTGTTACAATGCTCGAATGTTCTGTCACAGACAAACAGCGCTGGTGCCTTTGTGCAAGTGCATCGAAACTTCATTTGTGGCTATCGATTCAAACCAGTGCTTCTCAACCTTTTCGCTGAAGGGATCCAAATCCAGACCTACGACTTGGTTAGAGAGCCGCACTAAAAAACTTTCAGCACAAGTCAATTGACACGTTCTGTTTTACTGCAGAACGAACTCAGTTACACAGAATATTAGAGGTTTTATTAAAAGACTGCTCAGGAGCGCACAAAGGTGCTTGGGGGGTTTCGTGCGGCTCGCGGAACAATGGTTGAGAACCACTGGCTTAAACACATCGAATAAATTTTTAAAAAGAAACAACTGGAATCAGTTAGAAGTACTACACTAATGAACGCCGTGACACAGTGGACAAGTAAATGTTACGACTTCCTTCTTTCAACCTCATTCCTAGGAACCTGATGCTTGCCCGGCCTTGCATGTTTTTGCTAGATCGAATCGAACCTCAAGAAAAACGTGATTATTTTTGCGTATTTTTTCAGCTCGGAAGTCGCGATGCCTTCGCGATGCTTCTGGATCTCGAAAGAGTACCATGACCTCGCTGCCGCTTACTATCGAAGCAAAGAAGCAGCCATCAGTTAAATAAGTGCAGGCTCCCTGACAGATCTACTTCGTAGTTTTATTTCCTCTTAAAAATAGCGACAAAACTTCGCCGAATGCAAAGCGGCAAATGAAATATATTGAGGTTTGCTGAAAGAAAAACGTGTATTTTTGAATCGCTTTTGTGCTTAGAGATTGTTAGCCTAAGCTTAACTGCGTCAGATCGCGGCATTCTGACGACTAGCAACGTTGTAGATTACGTGGAGCATGTGTCATTGCACAGTGAACAGTAACAGTGCCTTTAGTGGTTCATGAACACTCTTCTCTGGGCGTTGTAAGAAGGTGGCAGATGTCATTTCGCGATTTATAATGACCGTAGACTACCACTTAGACGCCAGACATAGCATTGGGTCTTCACTTTGGGATTATTCCGAATCTGGCCACAGAAGATTTCAGAAATGCCATCGCCCAAGCTAACCCCTGCTTTTATATTTGTGCCTATTTCGCGTACCTTATGATGTCACAATTGTTCATTATGCCTGTGGCTGCTGTTGCTCCTGCTGAGTGGTTCCTGTAACCAGTGTTCCCTCGAAGAAAATTTTACACGCAGCAAATGTTTGTTTTCGTGAGCATGAATATTTTAAGGATGAGTTATTTTGTGAAGTACCAGAACAAATATAAAATCTTATCGAGATACGAGCAAAACCCATTTCATTCAAACAGCTTCTTGTTTTTGTGCTTTTCCAATGTTTTGGAATGTTGCTCGTGCCCGAAGTTGGGATTTCACTGCGCATATGTTCTTGTTGTACTGCGCAGTTGCGCACCTTAGAAGGGAACATTGTCTGTGATTATGACGTCACTGTGAGAAAACATTTTGAAGCATATTATTCTAATTTTTGCACCAGGTTCGCACAATTCAGGGCATTGTGACAAAACAACCGGAAGTTCTAACACAACTACTTAAAAAACGTTGGCGCAACTTTGATCTGCTGCAAAAAAATGGCTTGTGTTGGTTCTTGAAAGGCTGCGTTCATCAAAGTTGTACATTTCCGCCGCTTCACAAACACTGTACCGCGTTCGCGTCAATCACCAGAAGAGTTCTTCGTTTTCTCAGCTTGTTCTTTCCTCAACGCCTCAGCCTGGTTCCGTGGACTATTTGTGATGTTCGCTGTGGGACCTGGTGTCGGGGCGAGAAATAGCTGAGCTACGATAGAAAAGTTAAAATATATTGATGCTAAGGACAAATGAAAACCGACATTCGAACCGTTTGTGGTAATTTAGCTTTTAGACATCCGCATACTTGCGCTGTTTCATAACCGGCTGTCTCGCCCAACAGAAACATTCCTTCGACCACTCATGTTTGACATCGGGTTGCAATCTTCCGCGTTATTTTCGTGCTGGACAATTGTGCACGCCTGGTTTCGTCAACAGACACGCATTTCCACGTTCTCACTCACTGACCACAGTACAAGCACGCACGCTGGAATTACTGCAAGCGATCTCACTATTTTCCGTAGCCCTTCGACTTTGTATCCCATCTCTGTGTTTTATACGAGTTCTGTTGCCTGATTTAGACCAAATAAAATTTTAAAGGTACAGACAGCGTTGTTGGTCGTATTGGAGGATTCGGACTTTCTGTTCCATAAATACCAAGTCAAACCTTCGGTGTATTCAGTTCCACATACAAGCAACTAATGTTACGTCACGATTGATCTGCCGAAAAATCCGACCGGCACGTTGAAGTTACTGACTGTAACTCAGTGGTTCTTAACCTGGGTTCGATCGAACCCCAGGGGTTAGGCGAGTCAGTGTCATGGGTCCGGCGTAGACCCGATGCATGGTTCATTTTGTGCGTTAATAGAATATACGCCTATTTTTCAAAGAAATGATTTGTTCCTCTAATTACGAAGAGTTCGGTGAATGCACGGATCGAATTTGCGGTGATCAGTACCTTCAAAAAGGTTAAGAACCGCTGCTGCAACTGATAATGTCGTAGTCTACAACACTTCGCAAATCATTTCCTTAAGTTCCTTTTTTTCAACTATATCGCGCATGCGCGACCACCTTTTCTGAAGGTACTACCTTTTTTGAAGGCACGTGATGAAATTGTTGCGTAGGAGGACCTCCATCTTCATTACAAATGTCCGATGTGGACACCAGCGTCACTAATAGATTGTGGTACCTACTTGTTCCTGCTGTAGGTTTGGTGAAAATTGTCTGTTTTTTTTGCGGGAAAGAGGAAACAAATGTTAACCTACCGGGCATTATGGGTGTCGTTAAACCCAGAACCCTTGGTAGTCCACGAAGCATGGTAAAAAGCTCTGTCGATATCATCATGAAACGTTCGATTTAAATAAAAGCTTAAGGTGTCTACTCAGTAGGCGAAATGTATACTTTGTAAACACCATACAGGTTCTTCTTGGTTATGGAAAAATTTATTCATTAGGTAATGAAGCATGACCGGGAAGAAAAAACTTTCTTTTGCGCAAGTTGTGGGTTATCATTTACCAGTTCAGTATTTGAAAATCGCTCCAAACCTATTTTTGAGTTTGCACGGGACCAAAATGAGCTGTGGGTCCTTGCTTTAATTTTTTTCCAAAATTTGTTATGGGTAACGAGTTGGTGTGACTTCTTCTGGAACGGCCGCCATTTTTTAGAACTTTTTTCGCATCAAATAAGCCTTTCAGGGTAACTTGAAGACAAAGCTCATTGTTTTTTGGGGGTAGTTGTTGGTCTGAAACGTACTGCACGGACAAAATTCGCTTTTGCTAATGTTCAATTGCGCTAAGTTGATAAAAACACTGCCAGCTGTGTTTCGGCTTGTGCTTAAGTTGAGTTGCAGTTTGTCAATACGGCAGTTAAAAGGTGAAAGCTGTTGCCCAGGTACCAACTGCCGCTCCAACGCATGTGTTCCAATTACTCCATTGCACGTTTAGTCAAAAGCAAAGCGATGTCGGTGAAGACAAGAGAAAAATGGCTGAACGTGCTCTGGAAAAAGGTCTTGGTGACCTTCCCGGAAAGATTGAGCTACAAACTTTGTCTGGTTTTACGTTTGTACAGTTGTCTTGCCACTGTTTCAGAAAAACGATCTGCAGTGGTAGTTATCGAAAATCAACAAAAAATAAACTTAACAAGCAGCTTTCGCAGGTGTGTTTCTTGCTGACAAGTCGGCCCTGTTTTCCAAACTTTTGATTTTCTCTATAAGTATATCTGGCAATTTTTCAAAATAAGTTGCTTCAGCCTATCATTGCACCTGTTCAGGCTGCATTACTCGGTGGTGAGAGCACACACTGCTCTATCGGATTTCATTGCTTTTAAATTCACGTGTTGCTGTTCTGAGCTTTTACGACAGACATATATGTTAGCACATATCTAGCAGTTTGGTGCCGATGCTGATAAAAAGGGATAAAGCAAAACAAAGCACGTATTGATACATTACATTAAGAACATCTGTGGACTTCACACTTCGCGTCTGATCTAAGTCTGTAAATGTAATTGCACGCGCTGCGTAGAGCTCTCATATACCGCAGCGGTTATAATTTTGTTTGCGATAATCTCATTTCAAAGTTCTGAAACTTTGATCCAGTGAACCTTAGCAAGCTTAATGGGAATACGAATGGCAGTTTGCCACTACACACAATGGGTGGTGTACGCATTTTCATAACCGTTTGTGCTCTGGGTAGGGGCGCTGGGGCAGCAGCTCTGCGAAGACTTGAAATACCTCACGGTCAACAGCAATCTCAGATACTGTAGTCCTGCTGGATCCACAGCAATACGGGACCAAGCAAGGTCGGAGATTTAATCACGTCACCTCGTCCTTGGTTGACTATTGGGCCGTTTCCCGTGGATGTAGCCCTGCTTGCCAATTTTGGATGGGACATTCTGGTCGTATGGTCGAACCAACGTTGCTAAGATCGCTCTAATATGAGGACAAGTGACGCGGCATTCAGCCGTTTACGAATTTGGCAGGTGCGAACTTTGTCGCAAAGTGTCAAGCGATGAACACTTCGCAAAAATCCGATCTCTGGTACTTGCACTTAAGATGGCACTCCTTCAATCATTAGCCAGGATTCATGGCCATAGCTGATAATTGGAATAAAGACCAGTTTAAACCTGCCGTGAAACTGTGTTGTACCCAGAAATATTTGCTTTTAACATATAATAAAAAAAATCTTGCCCCCCAAAAATATATTTTGCCCACCAATCCTTAAAACCTGGCTACGTACCTGTTGAACGCTCCCGTTGTGTGACTGCAGAGCGATAAAGCTCAGGTAGAACTGCGTTTGCTTTACCGATTCGCGTATCAATCTTCTTGTTCCGGCTTCTGTCACTCCACACATGAATACTACCCTAAGGTACTTGAACGTCTTCACCGCTGCAGTGTATTGCCGCTTCCTTGCAGCATACACTGCCTTGGGTTTCTGGAGAGACACAATATCTCGATCTTTTTAGTGCTGGTTTTCATTCCTGTTTGGTCGCACGCAGCAGAAAACCGATCAAGTGCATGTTGAATGCCCTGTTCACAGGATAGGGGAGATTAGGGACCTTTGAGGCAAAATTTACGTTTTGTTCGATAAAATCCCTGCTGCTTGCCGCAAGTGGCTCAACGTTGGTTTCCGAAAAGTGCAAAGGGTCCCCGTTATTTTGGTACCAAAAAGAACCAAAATATATTAAAATGTCTGAATGATTGCACTTTAAAAATTGTTGAAAAAGTGGCCCAAAGGTCCCTAACCTAAGGGACCAATGGCCCATGGCTGACGGACCTTTGGATCATGTTGTTTTGTCAGGTAGTTTCATGACAATAATTACAGAGGACAAAAATATTTTCGTTTATTTACAATGAAAAATGAAACTTTTGCTCATTTACCATAAAAAAGAAAAATGATAGTTTGCATTTCTGCAATAAAGAACATGAAACGCAGTGGAAATGCAAGTTTTCTTCATAACACTTATTTTACTTAGCAAGGAGCACGTCTGCTGTTGTACTTTCAGGGTCATCCTAACCATGCATGAATACTTGTATTTTTATTACAAACTTTCATTAGACAAAGATAAGCCCAGTGGCTCCCAACTGGGGTGCCATTTACAATACACAGGGGTGCCGCGAGCTAAGTTTTTCAATATATCACTAAAAAAGCTGTTTTCAAAATGTCATCAAACCTTAAAGAAAATTGCTATGCGTTCGCCACTGGGTGCCGCATATTATATTTGTCTTCAGTAGGGTGCCGTTGGCCCAAAATGCTAGGGAAACACTGGATTAACCCAGGATCCCTCCTGTGACGGGTGTGCATGTGCATGTGATGCTAAATAGAAAGAGAATGCGAAAAGAGAGTTTGGTCAACAAAACGTAGCCAAAGAAAAACTGAGCGTCATCTGTAGGCCTACCTTTCAATGAAGTAAAGAAATAAAACTATAAGCCGCCCTTGATTATAAGCCACACGAATTGATGAAAAAAAAAATTATAAGCCGCGGCTTACAATCGAACAAATACTCCAGTCTACGTAGGATGGCAATTTTGGTTTTCTGCTGGATTGGAAATCTGTTAAGAAAACATGTAGGCCTAATTATATTTCACCGTTGAAAAACAAGTTAATCCATTAGCCACACACCACAGACATAAAACCTATCTGCTTTGTCGCCATATCTTTTCTGGATGCATTCAGATCCAAGGTGTCTGTTTTTTAGTGTCAATTGTGTATCTCCATGGAGTTGTTTGAGGAATATTGTAATCAAGTCCAGCCTCACGAATGCTATTAATATATTTCAACACATCTTACCGGCTTTTCTCAAAGTAGTTTCATTAAACCTGTTAACGTTCTTACATTTTTTAGATGTGACCATATTTCATGAAAGTGCTTTGCACCTGGTCTACGTCTGCAAAGCGCATGAGACAAAGAAGAAAACGTAAGGAATGGATTATTATGGACCCTTTTTACAATATTATGAAATGGGCAATCATACAAAGGACCTTTGGTCATGGTCCAAAGGCCCTTTATGCAAAGTGGTCCAAAGGTCCTTCATCCCGCCATTTTTATGCTGCTACTACTGAAACATTGTTACTTACTTATTTTAATAAAAACTCTGCTGTCATTCCAGACAGAATTGTCCCTTCTATTAGCAAACCAAACAATTGACAGAAATCTGCTTTCTATCATCGGATATCACAAAAAGTTCAGACCCTTCAAAATATACTTTTACTCCATAAAAATGCATTTTCAACTATAACTGCTTAATGACTGGACCAAGATCCTCTGCATTACACATGACAAGTTGACGACTACTAAGCATTTTTACGCATAATTTACGAAGCGTTACCATATGTCATTTATGATAAAGACACCATGGGCCAAAGGTCCTGCGTGGCCATAGGTCCCTAATCTCCCCTACATGCAGTACCAAATCGTACGCATAAAGCAAACGGTTGATCCTGCAGCTTCCACCAGTGACACTCCCGTTGACTCGGCTGTTACCGTCTATACAATTCATACAGGGTATGAAGAGGAGTGATGAAGGTTGTGATTTGTGGAAGGTTGTGATTTGACACCGCCGACATGGACACAAACCTCTGCGCAGGGTTACAATTACCTGATGTCAGCAACAGGCGGGTGTCAGCACAGTAAGGAAAACAAGATACAGCTCAATAACGCAAAAAAATGCATAAACCACCTACAGGGTGACCTAAATATTTTAGAAGTGTTTTAAAAGTGGCATTAAAAATCAAGCCGACGATCACACTGCAAGTCCCTACCAGCAGTTGGTTGATATCACTCAGACAAAGTGATGAGCGAAACAGTATGGTCAGGTATTTTTGCAGGTGTTGATGCTGCAGTACGTGTCATCGTCTGACTCTGCTTTAGGGACGTAAAACCTTTATTTTAAAAAAATTATTACCATCACAAAAATGTCGAAGGGAGAAGTTCTGCTTTTTCCTGCACGACACTTGACTTCTTTCCGGTTTTTGTCTTGATGTTTACAAAAATTTGGCTTTGACCGCGAAATGGGATCTACTGATCTTCTACTAGGTACAGCTTTATGGTTTTCTGGCTTTGGACATATTTGAAAGGCAGGCAACCTTCACTACTAGTCACGCCCTAACTTTATCTCGTCTTATTGAGTGAAACGACAAAGGAACGCGTTGGACAAAAGAAGCTCAGGCGATTTGTTTTGTTTGTCAGGGCTTTGGATTTCGAAGTGAAACTACAGCGAGCAGCAAAATCCAGACGAACGACCGACGCTTGGTCAATGTCGGTCAAGATGTTGTAAGGAAACTTGAATTTTGTGATCCTGCCAGCGAGAGTCATTTTGTAATTGAATTTTTCATTTTGCGTAGAAACTTCTAATCGCTGCTGAGGTTGCTTTGCATTCGATATATTTTGAGAAGGTAAATAAAGTTGGAGAAATCTAGGCCAGCTTAGAATTTGATCCTTCGCATTGATTCTGAAGGGCTTTTCAAAACAAAGCACGAAGTGCTACATTTCAGTGCAATGTTTTGAAACTGATCTCTGCCATCAAACCGCAGTAAAAGTTCATAGCAATCAAACAGTTGCCATCAGAAGAAATTGAACCTATGCCTAGAAAAAGAAAGATTGCCAAATATTTAATTAGGTAAGCTATGCTTTTGATTTTTACTATTCAAATTCATTGATGTGTCTGTTTGATGCGATGCAAATCTTTTCAGCCCTTTGGATATCTCCAATTCCAAATGGCTGAAAACCAACGGGTTAGAAGCGAGGAATCTTACAATCATGCAGGTCCTGAATCCTGCAATAGTAAAAGTTAAATCACATTGCGTTCCAATGCTGACTTCCCAAGCCGTAAAAGAGGTTAGTAGATTCTATAGCTTGTGTAAATCATTTGCCTGTACGGACGCTGACTGCTTTCAACTAAGAATCGAGTGGACAAAAACAGTTGACAGATTTAATCAGCAAGACTGCACCGAAACACTTTCGTTCCTGCATTACAAAAAATTCACGCAGTAAGACTTCAGTCCCAACTTGAAATTAATTATGTTCAAAAAATTCGTTCTAAACCAACGATATGAAATTCCTTTCGTATTTTCTACAGGTTCAGTTTCTTGCTTAACAGTAAAACTTGTCTACATCTATAAAACGTATCTAAAACTTATGTATACTTATTTATACTTATTTATAACTTATCCACATTCATCCGCGGAAAGTCGTTATAAGTTCAGTTTCCTGTCAAGACCAACAATATTTTTAGGAAACTATATTTCTTTACTCTATTTAAATCCCAGCTTTGATAATACATATGGGACACAGTCTCCAATCCATGAAGTTTGATCCTCATTAATAGGATCTAGCAGATTGCGACTTAGCATAGAATCTTTGCAGCAGTTCGCAGTGGTTTGCGCTCGCCAGCATCGACTGTTGTCACTCAGGTTTTGACGGTCCAAGGAAGGAAGTGCAGCAAGGGCTACACTCATCTGCTTGTTGACGTTCATGAGATTAATTTGAAAAAATACCAAGCTGATCTGAAAGTTGTTATTGAGGAATACACCCGAAGACTTGATCACTTTTTATGGCGAAAGTTATCGCAGCAAGAAAGAGACAGGTTGGTGTGGCCACACCTGAAAATTTTATGTTTGAAAGGATTTTATTTTGGTGTTTTGTCTTTGCAAGAAAAACGTTTTTTCTACATATTGGGAATGGATCACATTTTTACAATTTTTCGAACCTAACTGCAACAAAACGGATTTAATATAAACAACTTTTCAAAACGAGAGCGCTACCAAAAGTTTTTTTTAGTAATTCAGCAGTCTGATGCTTTCTAAATTTGAACGTTGCCACTAACGCAGTTGACAAAGACTCTGAACAAATCTAACCGGCCCGAGATTTACAACTGAAAATGCAATTTGTGATCTATGCACCTTGTCAGGCTCTGCAGACTAGACCTGTTGATGATAAATCATCTCGAGTCGAATAGACTTTTATGTTGTTGATAATACAGGCGAAAACACCGTCAACACAATGTACGCGGGAAAACGCCGTGGCCTTAGTCGGGTATTGTACGTATACAGCAAAATGAGCTCAGACTAGCAGCAAAAACCTTACTGGCAGTATGTGCTCAAACTCATCGTGCTACCTCTACTCATAAGCGTACGGGAAGGCATTTTACTGGGGGGGGGGCGGAACAAATTTGCCCTGAAAATAACAATTTGCTCTAAAAATAAACAATTTGCCCTGAAACTAACTTTTTTTGTTTAATCCGAATTGGGCCTGAAACCTTTTGTAAATCTATTCTACATAGATGAATTCATTTATAACGGCTTCGTATGTAACGTCAATTCGCCTCCAACGTTGCATTTTGTTCGGTCCCGATGGCATCTTCTACATGCATTTCAATTCACTTATTACTTCAATTCGACAATAACGTTCTTTATACAATCCCCTAGAGGTGCCGTTGTAGGCAAATTCTGTAGTTACCTTGCTTGTTAACTCAAGGGCGTTAAGGTCCTTGCGTGTTGGGTTCTCCCTGACAAGAAACTGAATGGTAATTGCCTTTACTGGCTGAATATACTGTATAGAATATTTTTTCACCTTGTCCTGAAAAACAGAGTTTGCCGTGAAATTTTCCACTGTATTGAATATATTTTTTATCATTCAGGATTTTTGAGCAACTTGCGCTTATCCTTAAAAACAGAGTTGCCCTGGAATTTTTCACTGTATTGAAATATTTTTTGTCATTCAGGATTTTTGAGCTACTTCCGTTTGCCCTGAAAAACAGAGTTTGCCCTGAAATTTTTCACTTTATTGAAATATTTTTCATAATTCAGGATTTTTGAGCAACTTGCGCTTGCCCATGAAAACAGAGTTTGCCCTGAATCAACGGTATTGAATATGCATTTTTTATCATTCAGGATTTTTGAGCAGCTTGCGTTTGCCCTGACAACAGAGTTTGCCCTGAATTTTTCAAGACAGGGGGCGGACGCCCCCCCCCCGACTCGTACGCCTGTGCCTCTTCTACTCACGAGGCCGTTCCCGCTAGACTGATTGTCATATATGCAGAGTATGACCAGGTAATGCAAACTGGTTTTTCTGATCAATCTCCCAGTCCCTATGACAGTTTATTTTTTACTTTAGTTTCCGCGCAGCAGTGTTGACTAAAAATACAAAAAATGTTGCATGATCTTGCATGCAATTATGCTTCATATTTGATGGCCTTTGCCATACCTTCTTAAATTAATGTTGCACATAGGTTCGGAACATGGGCAAAGCTAGTGGGCAGCCACGATGCTACTCCCACTAAAATTTAGTGATGTCACATTATGTGCTCCCCAATATTTGTGTTTAACTTCGGGGACATTTTTATTTTATTTTGTTTCACTAGCATTTTACCCCAAACAGAAAACTAAATGGTTAGCTAGAGGCTGTAAAAGTATCTGTCTCCGTCTTTTGTCTGCAGTTAATTTTTATAGAGAAATGTAACAAATGACCAATAAGGTCTATGGAAAACAAGCACTTGAAGTGAACTGTTATCGAAGTAATTGCATATTCATTTGAACCCTGGTCATACATGAACTAATGTTCTTTTGCACAGATTTGGAGCAACGTGGCCTGTTTCGTATTTTCAAAATCAAGTCGCCTACCATCAAGCAATGGACAGAATGGGCTGGGTCATTCCTTATTCCGAATTACAAATTCTCGTGGATGAGATTTTCCTTGGTAAAAAATTGCACTGTTTTGTTGCTTAAAATCCTATGTATTGCTTGCATATGCATATACCCGCCATAGCGAGTATACAGTATTTCAGGACTTTCAGCAATAAACAAGTTGGTACCAAGAATCAAAAATAGCAAAGTTGTTCCTTTTTTGATAAACTAACTCAACCGCTCGATATCGTAGGTTGCTCAACTCTGTTCGAAGGTTTCTTGTTCAAAAAATCGAAAAGCTGCTTCTTAAAATTATCTGCACGTTCTGACACCGACTAAAAATAATAAATCGCTACTAAATGTGTTTGCAAAACATTTTGTTTTGGAAGCTATTATTTGAATCATAGAATCATGCATGCAAATCCTCTGATACAGTGGGCTGAACATTGCTCTGTACACTTTGTTTTTCAGCTCAACTGTACTTAAAACAGTGTCGTATGTTAATCAACTCAAGCTCCCAGGTGAGAGTGCGCTACAGAATTCTTCTGCATATTTGCATGACATCCTATTGTGTATTGCAACGTATTTGTGCTTAGAATAGTCACTGCATATGCATTTAACGTTTTCGCATCTTGAAATAAAGCTTATTAGTAAAGCACCGTGATGCAGAGCATCCTATTGGGTAAAATTCATAACACATTGCAAACCGTTTAATGATATTTCACTCTAGAGCAGTGGTTCTTAACCTTTTCATCATCACGCCCCCCTAAAGTAATTTTACCTTGGCTCACGCCCCCCTTACTTTAGATATGTTGTAAAAACTCATGTATCTCTTGGTGAATTTGTTTAATTTTAAGGTTTTGTAACAAACACAAGTCCA
>Ga0210059_1003738_pt1 | contig 24484 bp, 17 predicted proteins | sample Ectturendosymbi2_FD_188042 | JGI IMG/M metagenome (GOLD analysis project Ga0210059, IMG submission 188042) | Ecteinascidia turbinata endosymbiont from Florida, USA - Sample 2 (SPAdes) (version 2) | ecosystem: Host-associated > Tunicates > Ascidians > Unclassified | place: Key West, Florida...
TTCGTGGTGAGTACAGTCAATTGTTTTTCCACAAATTAAGTGCTTTCCTTGACTATTCTAATCACAAGCAATTTTTCCTTTTCAAGGCTTTTGCTTCCATAGCTTCCGCCCCCCCCTTAGAAAAATCTTGGCTGCGCCCCTGCAAGATAGTCATAAATCAACGCCGGGTTGAAAAGTCAGCTTTTGAGGATAAGCCAGTGGAAATTCAGTGCGAATATTAAAATGAACGACTTTGTTGGGAATATTCTGCAAACTAAATTTTACACCTGCTGTTACATCTTCCTATCAGGTACACGCCCTAAACGCCGATGCACACCCATCTGCGACGCTGCTATGCTACTTTAGGCTCAACTGATGCCGAAACCTCGCTGCTGTTAACTGCATATTGCATTGAACAGTCCTCTCCCTATCCACGCTGCAGATGGGCATTACACTCGTAATAGTACGTAGTTGCATAACATTGTTATGATTACACCACAATCACAAAATCTCCATAAGTGACCACAAAAAGGTTAGTCAGTAGTCACTAATCCGTTGGCAGATGGTTTATTTTTTATGTGCTTTGTAGTAAGAATATTTTGATGAAACTAGTTGGCTGTCAACAGCCTACTTGTCTCTGTGTCAAGATGGAATTCATGGTTGGAACAATTTCGCTTTCATGTGAATTGTATTCACGTTCGTAGAGCTGTTTTCGTTCATGTGGGTTGGCACAATTGTGTACGGGAAATGGTGTTTCGTTTTACATGTGTAGTGCTGTGGAAGTTGCACGGTTAGCACAGAATATTCGACAAAGCAAGACACTTGTGTGATTGCATCCACAGTGGCGTTTAGGTGTCTCTGATGAATAATAACGCTAGTTCATATTTAACGATATTCACAAGCCTGTGTTGGATTTGATAGGGTTAATCATAGCAACTTAATCTTCAAAACAACGAAAAATCACCATGCAAGATAGACATTTATGTTGGCGCCCTTACTTTTTTCTTGGTCCCGCAGTGCCCCCCACTTTTTTAATTCTAGAATCACCACTGTTTGGTAGGGTTAACCATAGCAAATCAATCTTCATTACAACGGAAAATCACCATGCAGGAGAGACAATTATGTTGCCCCCCCTAATTTTTTCCTTGGCCCCGCAGTGGCCCCCCCAGTTTTTTCATTCTAGAATCGCCACTGCGTACCCAACTTTTAGGACATTTGTGATGAAATGTGGTTCTTCAACGACATAAACGTAATGTTCGGAAAATATTAGGATTTTGCTGGAAAGGCGATGCTGCTGATTTTTCTGTGATAAGCTACTTTTTTGTTGTCCGGTGTTCTTGTTTGGACTGCATATTTCTAAAAGCGAGTTTTTGATTTTTAGACACTTGTTCAGTTTTACCACGCAACTCAAACATATGCTTCTGCTTCATTTGTGTGTGTTTTTGTATATAACCGTGGCAGTAGCTTCATTCACAAATGGTGGTCAGCGTCAGGATCGTCTTTCTTGGTTTTAAAGTAGTTGTGTTAAAATGTTGCTGCACTGAAGTATCTTGTATTCAATTTTTACGCTTAAGTGTTAGTTTTTTCGAAGTAGCAGCAGTTTTATCTTTTGTCGCTTCTGAACATTCTTCTGCCAGTTTTGAACCAGTTTGACTCGTCTCTTTTTGTAACCAAATCGACTATTTTCATAACTATTTTTTCATCTTTTGCGAAAGCAGCAAAGAACTGAACGTGATGTCTGTTCCATTTTAATTATTGTCGTGAAAATGAGATATCAAAAATGTTGCATTTTATGTCAGTTGTCTGATCGTATTCCTGCAACAAAACACCATTTACACTTTTGTTTGCCTAACACAGCATTAAAATGGAGACATCACATGCGAGTTATTTATTTTTATGTGAATGGGACTTTGACGAGAAATCAGGTTCACTGAAATGGTGTGTAATCTTTTCATCGCAGAAAAATGCAATTCAAACCGCCTATCAGTACTTTGTTATTCAATTCAACAACGTTAAATGTGGAAGCAAAGCTCCGAATCCACTGCTACATGATCTTGAAAGCAAAGAACAAAAAAACCTGCTTTCAATATCGAAGAAAAATCGACCTCTTGTGATAAATTTCGGTTCATGTTCTTGACCACCGTTTATGGATGAGGTAAGAATTTTAGCAAAAACGTGTCCTTGGCGAGTAATCAACTTTGAGAAGAATGCATTTGATCAAAACAGCGGCTGAGGAATATTGCAGGTAGCGATCTTCGGTTGCATGACTGCTGCGAAGATGCAGTGGTTTTCTTTCCTTGTATTATTCTAAATCAGCGACATTAATAACCATGTCTTGCTCCTTGACAGAATCACATTTTGTTACCCCAATGCCCACAAAATCCACGCGTCAATAACGAACGTCTGTACAACGAAGCTATGCACTCGTTAACAAAATAACAATAATAAAACTTGTGTGTGGTTCTAAAGAGTAAAAACGCGAAACGTTAGGACCCTCCCTCCATTTTTTTAGGAAATATCCGGAGAATCTCATAATATTGCAACAATGTCCCAGGTTAATCTAATTTTGATTAATTCGTTGCTATTTTCAGGGTGTCATCCCGTTGTTCAGAATGCGAGGACCCTCAACCAACAATATCTCAAAAGCTGGTTTTCTTAAAAACACAGAAAACACCGTTGTTGTTTTTTTACCTGAATCACCCTTGTTAAGGCCTTGTCTGTCCTGTGGTCACATGCGAGGCACTTTGGAGCAAATCGTAGGTATTTGGTCGCAACGTGTGAACGAATCAAAATGGAAGGCATCGCCTTCCACTTACGCTTAACAATAAATGCCCGGGTTGGCGTGGCACACTTGGCAATCCTCCTTTGGTAAGCGGTATCAATATAAGCATCATATTGGGAGGAAGGGTGTTCTTGTTGCGGTTACAGTTAAAAACATTCCATGTAAACCACATAAGCATTCCACCTAATATCAAACACGCAGTACTCCAAGCTGATGAAGGGAAATAGCTCTGTTCCATGACTGGTTGAACTATACAAATCCACGATGTTTTTGGGAGACCTCAGAGTAAATGTTGGAAAAAATTATGGTGTGGCAAAATTTCATTGTTGGTCATAGGCATGCCAACCTGAGTGAGAAAATAACTTGTTTTGCAAAAAATGCGTATAAGCAGAAATGCTTTGATTTTCAGCAGAAGCAAAAACTGGAGAACCCTCAGTGTCATTTGTCGGTCAGGGATCAGTTGATCGTAAACATCGACCTTATTTTCGATTAGAAAATGCAACACATGTTGGATGCAAGCATTTACGTAAAGCTCAGATTGCAACAAAAGCCCTTTTGCGTGAAGCTTTTATAGTTCTGCCTAAGTTTTTCTTTGATTCTGCAGTACTAACCAGTAGCTTATTAAATTTGAATGTTTTTGAAAGGTGAAGAAATTTCTCAAAATCGCTTCTTCATATCAAGAAGATGCGGATTTCATCTTCATTTACATTCGTGAAGCACATCCCGTTGATGGGTGGTACATCGGATTTGCTCCGTTTTCAATCAGCAACCATCAAAATCTAGCAGAGAGATTTGAAGCTGCAGAGCTTTTGAAAAACGTCATTAAAGACTTTGTACCAATATTTGTTGACAATATGAAGGACGAAGCGGCGCTAGCTTATGGTGCCGTTCCAGAGAGACTCTACATTGTTCGCAATGGCTCTGTTGTCTTCGAAGGTGGTGGGGGTCCTTTATTTTATAGTTTGGAAAAAATGGAAAAATCACTGGCTAATATTCTGCGGTCGTAATAAACTCATATATTATGCATTTGCTTTGTTGTGTTTGATTTTGGAAGAAGCGTTTTTTCACGATTTTATGCTTTTTGTGTACATTTTTCTTGTCTAGGTATAGGGCCTAAAACAACAGGGTTTGAATAACGAACTTAATAAACGTTTTTCTTAGCATGCAGTTTTTGCCATGCAATTGATGACCAACTGTTGCTAAATTTTCGCTTCAGTTATGAGAACATGCATGACAAGGCAAGCATGATGATTAAGACATCCGTTAGTTGGTTCTGCACTCAAGATATTTTTGAAGCTTAGTCACAAAATGATAATACTAATCATAACACGAACATAGATCAATCCTTGTAGTGGTTTGTACTTGGATGATGGCCAATTCATCCAAGACAAATTCGGGTCGTACATCATAAGCTGAGTTTAATGGTGTGTCTATCACGTTTTCTACCGAAACTGGCACGGAATATATTCTACACCATAGAACTGGACTTTGAGGAGTGGTTAGTGGTGTTGTACTCTATGTATTGAAGCGACTTTTTGCGGAAAATATTCTGATACAATGCTGATGGCAAGAATTTGTTTGTTTGTATTGTGAAAACATATAAAAAATTTTGGCAATAATATCTTGAATGACAGAGATTATATCGCTATTGAAAGGAACCGAAAGCGAGCACCAACATTTGCAAATCCTTGGAAAGTGTTAAAGCGATTACTATAAATTTTTTATTTTCGTGAAAATTTGTCGCAAATTTTGGACTGTTTTCTGGTCTTTCTGCGTTTTCACCTCTTTAGTGGAAATAATCTATATACTGTACCACCAGACCACACCACGTGATCACCGAAAAGAAATGAGTGCACTTCTCATCAAACTTCTTTACGTAAATGACGCAAACAAGGGAATGGAATCTTTTTTCAACAACTACATTTACAAACGTTGTTTGCGTTTTCATATGTTTTTACTTTGGCGAAAATCCATTTATCCTGCGATGGTGTGCATGTTTTGAAAATAACGTAAACACATTTCGTGGGTTGATGTGATTAACTTCTGCGAGTAACGAAAATCTCATATTCTGTGACCTTTAATATGTACCTTGGTTTATACTTAACACGATTCGTGGCCGGCAGTTTGTCAATTTTGTTCTCTAGTCGTGAAGAGCCATGAGGATTGAAGTAATGAACTGAAAGTGAAAAGGACAAATTAAGCGAAAGTTTCAGAGAATACTCGAGTGTTTGGTGCGTGATTAAATTACAAGCTATCCAAATTTCTAAACGAGACTGTAACAGCAAAACTTTCAGTTTGAATATGCAGTTTATTTGCTCTGTTAAATATTGGCTTCAAACAAATTCTAAACGTCTTTTTCGTGGCCAACAGTATATGATTGGCTGCACATCGCATATAACTTGCTGGCTGATGTTAATTCAGCGGCCTGCAAAATATTTTGGCTGTTGACCCCTTGGTAAAATTACAGACTTCTCATCCCGCCCCGAACGAGTTGAACTTCTCAGATCCCAATACCTCGCAAATACTGGGAATTTGCCAAACACCAGCTACTGACATTAAATCTATCTAATTCTAACGTAAACAAAATGAGCGAGACACATTATTATTAACACAAGCACAAAAGAAAAGTGTCAAACGTTTCATCGAAATTCAAAACGTCATGAATGAGAAGGGTGTTTTTCCCTGAGAAACAACAAGAGCATTAAAAAATGGGAATTGCTGAGAATGCGAATACCTTAGAACTTGATACAGAGCAAAGATGGAACCGAACAACGAAAACAAAATTGATTTGTTTCTATATGCGAAATATTTCACCTCAGAGATGCTCATTTAATCTTTTTATGTCATGAGAAATGTTTAAGAGTAAGGATGTCTGTCTGGAAGACTGAGATTCAAGTAACCCACACTTTACCAAGCTTTGCAAGTGGTTAATAAAACAAGTTCTGAAAAAACAAAACGTTTGCGACATGGGTGCGTGAAGTCACAGTGCGCAAATGGGATGAGTATTTGATGAATATTTAAACACTATCTTTGGAAAGAGACCCTTTCTCAGCAAAGAATCTGACACTTTAAGATCTTACAAAGTATTTCGCTTACGATGTAGGCATCATCAGCTCTTATTCATGTTTTAGTTGCTCGCTGATGCAAGCAATATGTAATAACTTGGCAAATCACGGGATTACACACAATGAAGCACCTTTCATTTGCTCCTTAGCTTGTTAGCTGTGATTTTAAAAGTTTAGAGTAAAGCAAGGTTACGGTTAGATTTCAATCACAGTAACTCAAGTCTTACTCATTAAAACGTAATGCACTAAATAAATAAAAACCAAGTGAAACAACATGCACAAAAAATGTAGTTTTCAAATGCTAAGCATTGCCGATGAACGCAACTTACATTCTTCAAACCGTGAGTTGGAATCTGTCATCTTTACTTGCCTTTTCAACCAAGCAAAACGCCCGAAATGCACGGCATCACACTGAGCGCATCCAAACATGACATTCTTTCTGTTCAATCACGCGTAGTGAGTGTGTAAAAAGAAACGTCAAGGACAAAACAGAAGCTTTTGAAAGCGGTGTTGCAGTGGCCAAAGTGGTCAATATAAAGGCACAGCAACGTTTACCAGCCAAATACCATCCTCAACATAATCATTTCAAAAATCGCCACATCATTGTGACGAAATTCTCACGCGATAGAGTTTGCGTCAATGACTGGAGTTATGTTTGTAATAAGCTTTCTTACTTTCATTTCAATGTACGCAGTTTAGCCAAAAATAAGCACAAAATTGACACTTTCTTTTCAATGTGTAACGTCTCACCTGATTTAATAGCAATATCAGAAACCAAATTGAAATCAAAGTGTTGTACAAATATACAAATTCCTAACTACAACTTTGTTTGTGTTGATTCCTTAATCAATGCTGGAGGTGTTGGCCTGTAAATAAACAAAAAACTGCAGTATACTGTTAGACAAGACTTGGAATTACCTATACATGGATGTGAAAGTCTTTTCATTGAAGTGAAGTCAAATAATGTTAGTGGCAATAAATGTGTTGTTGGAGTGATCTATAAATACCCTTCTCCTAACTCACAAGCTTTTCAGCTTGCATTCACTAATCTACTTGAAATTATGCACTCTGAAAAGAGTAATGTATAATTGGAGGCGATATAAATTTAGATTTTTTGAAGTACCAAATTGACACACACATTACTGATTATGTTAACAGTATTCTGAGTCTCGGCAGCATATCTCTAATAAACAAACCCACCAGCTTTTCTTCTACCCATCAACCCTCCCTACTTGATCATATATACACAAATATAATTGATGACAACACCACCACTGGAATTGCACTCTATGACATCTCTGACCATCTCCCCATTTTTGCAAACTTTAATTTCCATCCAAAATGTGCCAAAACATACAGACCAAAAATTCGCTGTTTAAAAAATTTTGACTTGCCATCTTTTCTGGAAGATCTTAACACTGCTCTTGTTGATCTTGACTTTCACAACCAAAACAACAGTGATATCAACATCACTTGTAACAATTTTATTCTTATGTTTAACAACATTCTTGACCAACATGCTCCCCTTAAGTTTGCTTCCAGAAAAGAAACTCGTTCCTTCCACAAACCTTTGTTGACCAAAAGTTTGCTAACATCTATCTCTAAAAAGAATGCCTTGTATAAAAAAATGTTATCAAGAAACAACCCATCAATTTCAGCCAAGTACAAATTTTACAGAAATAAAATAACTCACCTCAAAGAATCCCTAAAAGAAAACTACTATAGATCAAAATTTGAAAACTGTAGAAATGATGTCAAAAAAACCTGGAAAGTTATTAATAAACTTATTTCTACAAAAACAAAAAAAGCAATATAGGCGCAGAAACCTACAATACTGACCTTACTAATCAAAACCATTGTGAAGAACTAAATATACATTTTTCCAAAATTGGCAAAAATATATCCTCCCAAATTGCCCCTCCCCCTGCAACTTTTAATGACTGTCTTCTTGAGTTTTTCCCCAATTTGCGTACATTCCCACCAACCAGTGCTGATGAAATCAGACAAATAATTGCATCACTAAAATGCAAAACAACATCCAACTCCTATGACATCCCAGCAAAGTTTTTAAAAATTTCTGCCAGTAGTTTATCCTCATGGTTATCTGAATTTTTTAATAAATGTATGGCAAAAGGTGAATTTCCCAATCTTCTAAAAATTGCACAAATTACACCCATTCCTAAAATAACTTCTCCCAAATCCCCTGACGATTATAGGCCAATATCCACACTTCCAACTCTCTCCAAAGTTTATGAAAATGTAATTTACAGCAGATTGTACTCTTTTGTCACCAGTAATTTTATACTGAGCCCACAACAATATGGCTTCCGTACCAATCACTCCACTGAATTGGCAATTGCTGCCATTTATGATGACATGATTTGTAATAAAGATAACAAATTAATAACCTGTACTCTGTTTCTAGACCTAAGCAAAGCCTTTGACTGTGTTGATCATAAAATATTACTTGAAAAATTGTTTTACTATGGAGTAAAAGGAACACCCCTAAAACTACTTGCTTCTTACTTGGACAACAGGTTTCAGTGTACTAAAATAAGAGATATTAAATCTTCTTTTTTGAATATAACATGTGGCGTGCCCCAGGGCTCTGTTGTTGGGCCTTTACTATTCCTTATATATATTAATAACATTGTGAAAGCCTCCAAATTTAATACTGTTTTATATGCTGATGATATCAATCTACATATTTCGGGGAAAAACCACGAAATCTTAGAAAAAACAGTTAACCATGAGCCCCAAAAGATCGATCACTGGGTTCGTGCTAACAAATTATGTATCAATTATTCCAAAAGGAATTTCATGCTCATGAACAACCATAAAAATATCAATTTTTCAGAGCCAATTAATCATCACCCAATATCAAAACAAAGCAGCTTAAAATATCTTGGTGTTATACTTGATGATAAACTTAATCGGAAGCCTCAAATTGAAAAGTTGGTAACACAGCTCTCCAAATCATGTGGAATGTTGTTCAAATTAAAACAATATACCAACACTTCAGTGCTCAAATCCATTTACTTCGCTCTTTTTCATTCCTATTTAACTTATTCAATACTTAACTGGGAGGGGCCAACAAGACGACTTTACTCCCTTTAATTAGATTGCAAAATAAAGCTGTGAGAACACGTGAATATAACAAAACTAAAACAAGTTTACTCTATTCCAAGCACAAAATTTTAGAAATACCTGATATCTTTCAGTTGTCAGTTGCCAAATTCATGTACTCCTTTTATAATGGTGGATTACCTAACCACTTTGATAACTACTTTGCTGAGATTGCATCAGTCCACAAATATCGAACAAGACTTCCTTCTCTGCAAAAATATTATCTGCCCAGAATGAAAACATCTCTGGGTCAGCTTTCTCTAAAGTATATTGGTCCGAAAATTTGGTCTAAAATTGAAATCATCTTCGCCTTATTCATTTGGCATAAAATATAAAAAAGTCCTGCTATCTTGCCAGACTTCCTGTTGATCTTCGTTTTATATTCTTGTCACATTCTGTAATATTGCGCTGATGCCACTATTTTCCCTCCTATCTACCTCTATAGTTGCTCACCCCATCCCCTGTACATAGGCATGCTTTTCCCCACTGTTTTTTGTTGTTGTTTTTATGCTTATTTCACCTGACGTTGATTTGACGCTTTTTATTACTTTTATTACTACTTGTAAAACGTCTTCAATTAAAATTTGGTTTGTGTTAGCAGCAGGGCTGGCTGAGAACTTGACTCAGGTGGTCTTTCGCCAACTCTTTGTGATTCAACATGTTAGAACACGATTACTAAGCTGCGAAACGTGAAATTTCTTATTTTTTATATTTTTTCATCACTATATACTCAACTAGTGATCTTTGATGTTATTGTATTTCCTCTTGCTGCTTCGTGTTATTTCGTGATTTGAGTCACAAAAATGCATGATTAAACCATACCATGTATAAGATCCAGGGCTTAAAGAGTATTTCTACAACTCAGCAAAACTACTTCAGTAAACCGATACCGCACAAAGGTACTGAAGGCAGACTGAAAACTTCAGGTTTCTTAAAAGCGTAAAGAAGGCATAATTAATTAAACTGATTTTAATCTCTAGATTCGTAATTGAAATATTATTGTGAGAAGAACTTAGGCCGACATTGCATTGTTTGTAGTCAATAAACCTGTTTGGATGAAATAAAGTACTTTAAATGGCAATAAAATAATGTAAATGTCTCCATGCATACCTTTGTTTTTGAGGTTTGATGAAACACAAGGACGTTTCACAGTTTTTTACAGTCTTTCAAAGTTATTGGAGACCACCAGTATTCCATGAATTACAAACACGGTAAACAATAATTGCCTTTCAAGGGAACTAAATGCGTGATCTCCACGGTCTGCTGCTTTTTTAGGCATTGAAGAAAAACAGCAGCACCATCGGCATTTCCCACTTTCACTGATACTTTTTGAAAAAATGTTTATTTAATGCGCTGTAAGTTTGGCAAAGTTGTTGTTATCACTTTTAGTGAAAGCCTTGTACCAATGATACAAATAATGACATCAACAACAAAAATGTTGCTTTGTTTGTCTTGTACTGACAATTAGGCATAGTACACTAATACATTGTTTCTTTCTAGTCTTGGTATGATCTTTATGAACAATGTGTGCTAAGAATGTGTGGAAACCCACCAACAAATCTAGCCATTTGTTTTGGGTCGTACGTAAGAGGTAGGTTGTCAGTTAATTGTTTATGTGACGTCTGGCGCTGCACACAGAAATTCTTAGTTAAAAGATACATCTTCAAAACAAGTTACTGAAAAATAAGTAGGAATGCATTCCCGCTCACTAAAGCCCTTAGTCTGAATCAGTGTGTGCGAAATTGCCACCACATGTGTAAGTATCATGTTAGCGATTTTCATTCGTGCGTGCAGACAATGGTGCGGACTTAGAGCTGGGTGGGCTAAGGCTAGGCTGAAAAAAGCCTCTTTGATGACGTCATCACATTCAGCCAACCGTGATAAGACCTTTTGATCAAGCCTAGGAAGGGGATGTCCGGGCCTTCCATCAAGGCTTCATCAAAAGGTTACTTTCCTGAGACTACGGCATGGCTTACTTAACAGGAAAATGCACAAGGGTATTCATCATACACAACTTTCAAAACGCTGAAAGTTAGGAAGACAAAGCTTACAACACATAAAATTATCCGAGAACAAGTTAGCATCGCTTCACATTTCTCTAGTTTTCGACCCCATTTCTCTGCTTTAACCATCATTAAACTAGAAAGTTTATAACACATTTTGCCCCTAAAAATGCTTGGTTTTCTGAATCTGTTCAAGTCATATCCAAGGGGTCGAATAAAACACAGGCAGCAACCAAGAAGATAGAAAACACTATCCTTGAGTATTATCCTTGACTACATTCAAGAACACGGCGTACATACAAAAGCATCCAACCTGAGACTTGCTTTGAAAAGCTTTGAGGCTGGTTTAGTGGCAGATCCAAGGGGGGCTATTGGGGCGATCACCTCTCTAAAACCTACGAAAGTAACTTTTTTCACCGAGATGTTTTACAATTCCGAAAACAACATATCAAAACTAATTTCGAAAAGGTCTATTGTAATATTCGAAATGCCTCATTGTTTGCAATATAAGGCTATTCTGTCGACCACTGTTTTGTCACAGCAGTGTTGTGAAGTACTTCATCTACAGAAGCGAAGCCGTTATGCACAGGACCGGATTTAGCTGATGCGGAACCCTAGGCTAATCCAGGGTTCCGCAAATACTTTTTCGCGCCACCCTAAAAAATGGTTCTAAATTCTTGCTACCCAAAGATTTCATGAGCATATAATTTTGTGGAAAATACTTTATAAACACATATCATTTTCAAGACTACCTATTGGCAGTAGCAATTTTCTTGTACAAAATTGTATGAAACGTAGCACATAAAACAGCAAATGATTGCATTTGTTCTGTTTAAGGAGATTGGCAAATTTAAAATGTACATTTACAATATTTCGCGACCCAGTGTGGAAGGTCTCGCGACCTGATTTTGGGTCGCGACCCACTATTTGCGGATCCCTGGGCTAATTCACTTGTGAGGCCCCTTTGCCATTGTTACGAGGAAAAATTGGAAAAGTGTTAATCAATTTGGGAAAAGTCGAAAATGACGATATGGACGCTGTAAAAGTACGGTCAATTATTCATTATAAATCTTTCCTCGAGTGCCCCACGATAACTGCGCTTGTTGTTGCCTTCGACCCAAAAACGTTCAATGATACCGTGATACGGAATTGTTGAAATCATACTTGGCTGGCGGGAACAGGATTATTAATTTCCGCAGGCAAACCAACCGAAAACGCCACGGTTAAAATATTTGACAAAGCGCATGGGCTACATTTTTTATAAGTTTCCCATCTGTTTTTTCTTATCTGTGCTCAACTTAAAGACCACGTTGCAACTTGCTTACCACGGCTGTAAAAATCTCATCTCACACACCCGAGAAAAACACATCAAGTAAAACGCATTGAAATGGTTACAACTGCTAGGTTTAGGAATGGCGCATGCTTTTACTTTTTCAGACTGCTAAGAATCGAACGCAACGAAACCGTCGCGCGAAGGTGTGAGATTTAAACCAAAACCGTTGCCGGAAATACATTAATAGGAGAGTTTAACATTTGCGCAGGGGGACTTGACATTTTGAAAATTTGATAAAATCTCCACTGATTTAAATTGTTTTGTATTTCAATTTGGAGGGGCTAAATCGATGCTTGCCGTGGCGACCGGGCTGGTTTAAACTTCCCTGCTACCATTACTGAAATACGTATTAAGAAATAAAAACCTCAATCATCTCATCAAGTAAGGCTGAACATTGCACAGTAAACAATTAAAAAGTTTTTTGTCCTGGCCTTCTTCATAACAAAATCACATCTAGGAATTCATTACAGTCTGTTTGCTTAAGTTTGTCACTTTTAATGCACCGAATGCTTAGTGTGCACAACCTGACCCGGAACATTGCGACTATTTAATTCATTTCTAATTGTTTTGAATCTTGAAAAAGACCTTTTTCGTGAGGAATTCGTGACCACCAAGCTGAGAAATAAGGGTCTGCGTGGTTGAATAAATTAAGAACCACTAACCCAAGGCATCAAACCCAAATGCGCTTTTGTCATTTTCTTGCTATTTCCTTATTCTTTGTCTCTTTGGTTAAGAGTTATGTGGTTACCAGTTGGCAAAGTGACTTTTGCTTGCTATTCAAGCTCATCAAGAACTCTGATTTGCTTAGAATGGCAGCAGTACAAACTTGCCCAAGTACTCAACAGCAATCTGATTTCTGCATGAGTTTGTTATGCACAAAATCACACCTAAAAACTCCAAACGAGTTTTACGTAATAGAAACGTTATCAAAACTGCTGTATTGCTCAGAAGCCACTATGTTTTTATTGTAGGATAATGCTGCTAGCCCTACACATAGCTCCTATCTTGAGTACAGCCTTAAGCTTTGATTAGGTGCAGTGGCGTAACTAGAGGTTTGAGCCAGGGGGGAAACTAAGCTGAAAGGAACCCACTGGCCAACATTCTGAAAAAAATGAAAAAATATTAGTGAATCTGGACGTGGACGTTATACTAAAACCCGAAAACGCCGGAAAACACTCCGAAAAACGCAAAAAAGTAGCAATCTGCCTAAAACCAAGAGAATAATAAATACCAAAATACAAACTAGGTGGGGGCCCGGTTTTTACATTTAGCTTGCCAAAGCGAGGAGCTTCGCATCCCTGCCCCCCTCAGGCACTCCACTGATAAGGTTTATTTCAAACACGAATAGCCATATGCCCTTTCGCCTGATTCACGCGTTACAATCGGTACAATTCAGCAAACGCAGGACGCAGCCAGCGTATTGTGCTTTGAGTTTATCGACACATAAATCGGCATGCGGCATGGCCAACCGCCGTATTGAGATTAATAGTAACTCATCGAGAGGCTCTGGGGTTATCACCACGAAATCTGATTTGTTGAATAAAACTAAATTTCATTAATATAATTAAGACATAACTTTTGGACGAATATTTATCGAAATGATCATATACCAACAATTGACTCTATGCGTACCACAGCTTGTTGGAGGCCTTCTTGGATGTTGAGGCCCTAGGCTTAAGCCTACATAGCCTATTTGTAAATCCGGCCTTGCGCACAACAACTCATCATTTCATCGGACAACAATAAGATATGTGCGGCGCACTGGGCGGATTACTGATGGAATACAGGGTGGTTGGACAGCCCTGCAAGGCACCGCACTTTCATCCCCGACACCGGCACCCAACCTTCTGGAACGACCCTTACAAAAACATTGTGGGTCCGGGTTAACAGCCTCCGCACCGGTGTCGGACGTTTCCGCTCCTGCTTACGCAAATGGGGTGTAATCAGGGCCGGATTAAATGAACGCGGGGCCCTGGGCAAAGTCGTGCTGACCGCGAGGTCTCCTAAACACTTAGCGCAACTGCGTAGCGTTTCACATGCGCCCTTCTTTCAACTTTGCAGAAGTACCGGTCAGAAACGTCGAAACTGATACGATTTGGCAGCCTACACTACAGAGACAACTGGGTGTGACCATGTGCGGCGGTTCGTATTTGGTTATTAATTTGTTCAAACAGAATGTTGTATCACAAAAAAAATCTTTTTGGTACCATGACACTACACAACATCCTTTTTTCATAGACTCTCTGACCATCTTCACTACACAAATGGTAGATTTCGAAACTTACTCGCGGATTATTTTACTGTTGGTCGTTATTGCACAACAATAACACGGCAGTAAATCTTCAAACGTTCACTTCAAGTTACGGTAGTAGGCGTGTTTTCCGCGTGTGACCGGGACTCCTACTGCGTTTTTTTCACCCAGATCTGCTTTTTTTAGTCAACCTGGGTGTCTAGGTTTACTTATGAAAACTTGCGTTAAATCTGGGTTTTCTGAAGTGATAAATTAATCAGCATCTTCAATGTGTTCAACAATAAACTTTATATTACAGTGTTTGCATGCGCACATCTGGCGAGAACGTACGCATATCGGATGAAGCAGAACATGTTCAATCGGTTCATATCAGCAACTAAGATCATTGTCGGGTTTATATATATAATGTTATTGTCTGTAACGCCAACTGAAGAAACTGGTGAAATATAGGTTAGGACTGCTTGTTTAAATTTCGATACTTCCCAATGCATACAAAGTAAAAAACAACTTTCAATTAGAGGAAGAAGGCAATGGGATTATATTTTTGTTGAATTTTAGATCCCGCTGCAGTTCAACGTTGCACAAAATTGCCTAGTTTACTAACTAATGTACTCCTACAATTAGTGAGAGAAATCATCAACGGAGCATGTTGTCAGCGTTATGAAAAATGTCTTGAGCAACAAAAAGATCGTCCAAGCCAGTTCCGTCGCCACGGGGGGCTTTGGTGGCTTAGACGCCTATACCAACCCACGAAATTGAAATATGAAACACTATAAATCAGTGGAGTTTTTGTAATGTTTTAAAATGTCAAGCCCCCTGCACAAACGTAAAGTCCTCCCTATTGAAGACTGTGGCGACGGTTTTAGTCCAAGCCTTGATGTTTGCGCTGCAGAAGAGGAACTATAATTAAATCAGTATTCGATTATCGTTTCAATTCAAATAAACACACTCATATGTTTTTGTTCGTAGCACAAACTTTCTTGATTTTTATTGTACGAATATGGGTTTTTTGTTGTGCAATCTGGGTGTATTTGAAATCACTGAATGGAAGTCCAGAAAGCGTGGGGCTGTTTCGTTCACTTCTTATGTCACTCAAAAACGATAAATACCAATGTTGTCAGTTTCCTTATCGTATACACAAAATACAGTAATTAAACTCTGAGCTTTAAAGCTCTGCAATTTTGACGCGTGGTGAACAGCCTAAACACATGAAGAACCAGTAAAGGAGTGTTTTAATATTCAAGCCGAAGGCCCACAAAAACGCGAGGACTCGGGCATTTGCCCGGTTTGCCCAATGGTTAATCCGGCCCTGGGTATAACCAACTCTGCTGCCTGTGAGTGTGGCGCAAAAGAACAAACAGTCGACTATGTTGTCCTCCAATGTCTAATCCATCGATCTCTTCATGGACGGCATGGACGGACGGTTCTGGACGATGAGACAAGCAAGTGGCTGCTCAACACCTGCCCCTAAATATACCTCGTAGTGCTGCCTACGGTGGACAGTAACATCTCGCTCAAAAGATAACGAAGAAGGCTGATCCTGAGCCCAAAAGCGCTATTCTATTTGTTCACGTGACGACTTAAGATGGAAAGCTGACGTGATGCCTCAACACTGAAAAAAGTGAAGTCCATGAAAGCAGGATGTTCTTCCATTCGCTGGCTGATGGATGGTTTGCTTAAACGCACATCGCTCAGCCTATCTGAACTTGTAAAATCTGTATCTTTTGCGGAGACAGGTGAAAATCCCGGTGTATAATACGCATAACTGCACTCCTTTACAGTCACGATGTGATTTTCAGTCCTGACTGACCATGGCAGGCCATTGCGATTTTTAATTTTGAATTCGTTAAGGTTTGTCCACTACTCTACTGTGAGTCTAGTTGGAGTGTTTTCGCCTGCAAAGTCTCCCTGAATATGGTGTTGAGTTTGGAAAACTAATCTCGTCGCAAAAGAGAGCTCTACCACCTTGATCTCCTGCACGGAATTATTTCCTACTTGATTCACATTTTTTTATTTGGTCACAGCAATTAGCGGCACGTTAACGCCTGAGATATGTTTTTCTTGCTTGGGCAGTTGAGGTGAACGCTTTTGCCCAAGGAGCGCTACAGCAGTTCACTCAGTGTCTGTGGATCGAACAGCAAACCTTCCAATTAAGAGGCGAACGCACTACCATGGGCGTCAGCAGAAATTTTCCTGAGGCGGGTAAGGTCGACATTTTGCTTATCACTTTCAGGTTGCAAATGGACGTTTCACAAAACGCTTTGCCCTTTCTACGCTACAAAGAAATCCTCCATGTTCCGGCAGCTATCACAAAAAATGCTCTTCGTTGGCAACAATAGCCAAGTGCTGCATATTGCGATAATTTACAATTTTACGCAAAAGGATTTTCAAAGCAGGGTGCTTATTATTAAGGAAGCATGGCCATAGTCTTCAACGAAACCACAATATTTGATTTTGTTTTACCTAGCAAGACCTGTTGGCGTCACTTAGAAACAAGAGCTTTAAACGTGTGGAATCTCGTTCAAAGCGATAAACAAAACCTTGGTTGTCTTTGCTAAGCTTTTTCCAGATGAAAGTTCTTCATACGCAAACCGGATATGTAGACTTGCATGTTGATAAGATTACGGACAACTTACTAAAATTAAAACACCACTCAGGCTTCAAAAAATGAGCAGATGAATTATGAAAACTCACCACAGCAAATATAGCTTTGAATGAATGAATTTATTTATCAGTAGACCACGAAGTCCACAGTAAAAAACATGGGCGCAATTTTGTTATAAAATGTGGGGGGGACAGCTTGATATAAAACCAATATAGTCATCGGGCCTATGCGGAAGTGAAATTACGTAAATACATTTTCCCAATCTTGTTTTTAGAGATGCTTTCAAAGCAACACTAATCCCGCTTTGCTTTATCCCTACAAATGATTTAGAAATTCATAAACGTAATTTAGTTGCTGGGCGTGGTACTGTAGTTCACCTTGGGTACACTACCATCAGACAATGATACAAACAAGCAAAGCAATGTAGTAGAACACATCAATTGGGTTTGGTCAGAGCTGCCATTTGGAGTGCACAAAACGGTGAATCCCCTTGGTCGCACGTGCATATCACTCTTAAGTAGAACACATCGATTTTCATGCATTTTATAGGAACTGTGGGTTACAACGTGATTTAATGCCTTGTTTAAGTTGCTTAACCTTAACAAGACGATAAATTGCAAGGTACGATATATACAGTATAATGCAAGGTATGGTAGCTAAATATTTTTCTTGCACATTTCTGCTCTTAAAAATGCTACAAATCTTTGGCTACTGGGCATCATGCATGCAGCCCCGCTCCTAGCCAAATCTCCATTGATATCCTTTTACAGTAGCAAAAAATGTTTGGCCAAAATTGATGTAGTTCACAAAATGATTTAGGCTACAATTTATTTTAACTGCTGATGGGTGGAGGATATATCCTTTTAATCTCCCCTTGTCAGCCCCTGCATGCTCTTGGGTACCCTTTCGATTGTCCAAATATCGTTTGTCTAATACCTTCCCTAACATCAAACTCCCAAGCAGAATTATCCAAGCCAACTAGAGAAGATTTGAAGATATCCAAAAGAAAACAAATCAGAAGTCTTTCTGAATATATACCCACATACCAATCTAGCCTACAATGTCATTTCCGCATACCTAATCATCTGGTGAGCAGGCCCGCAACTAAGTGGAGGGCTTCGCCCCTCTGGAAAAACTTTCTCCCCCCTGAAAAAATGTCTTGGACATATTGTATGCATAACCATTGTTTTCGTTGTTACATGCTATGTAACGCATTGTTACGTGTTATCAACGTAAAATTTGGGCCTCCCTCAGAAAACCATTCGTCCCCCTTGGTGTCCCAAGCTGGTTACGGATCTGCTGGTGACTGCTGCTGCCTTGTGACTTCTGTCAGTCATGCCACTCATTTCAGTTTTTTCACAATCAAAATTTTCAGGTTTAACATCAAATTTTAATAGGCGAAATTAATGTCAAAAGTTTTATTCTAGAATTATACATGCATAACCACACAAAAATATATTTGAGATTAAACAGAAATCAAAACGAAGAATGGTGAATTGGCAAATGGTACCACGTTTCACCTGAAATAACAGGAAAAGAATGTCCAGCAAAAGTAGGTGTTACGTAGGCTCATAAGTGGCGGAACCTGAAGAGCCACATGGGTCTAGGCTCCCTCACTTTTTTCTTGGAGGGCCTGGCCCTCCCACTTTTAAATTTCGAATTTTGCCTAAATAAGTTTAAATAACACAATTCGTATTGGTCCATTGTCAAAGTAAATTTTTTCATGTAAGACTAAGAACAACTAGTAGTTACACTTATGTGCTCAACACAGTGTAGTGTATGATAGATAGGGTGTTGCGTAGATAGGGTCGTTGAGGGCTTATCAAATTTTGAACAAAATTGCTATGCTGACAAAATTTAATGACGTCATAGTTCAGTGCTTGTGGCGTCACATTTGACAATTCAAATCGCAAAAATGTTCTAAATTTTTTGTCGTGCACTTGTTCCCCCCACTTTGAAAATAGTTCCGCCACCCATGCGTAGGTTACCTGTAAAACAAATGTTTCGCACTTGAATGAAAACATTGCTGCATTGTGGGTGTAAATATCTTTTGAATTTATTGGTCACCCTTGTCGTGACATACAACAAAAAAGGCTAAATGTTTAAGCTATCTTTAATTCCTAGTCAAGTCATTATGTTTTGACTTATAGACAGTATACAACTAGGTCAATACTTCTCTAAATTATTGATGGAAAGCCTGTTTACTGGTGGTTGAAGACAGTCTTTTGCAAAACTACCCATCTTAAAACTAAGTCTCCACAATAGTGCTGCTGTTTGTTTTCGGCAAAAACTTCACAGAGTTTTGCCTGAAAATGTACCTTTCTAACATTATAGACTACGCTTGCATCTTTAAATTTTACGCTGTCTGTTTCTGAATACGTGACAACCGACGTTACAGTAAAGACAGTTAGCCAACGTTTTTGCACGAAACAAATCACAGCTGTACTGTGGTCTCTCACGTGTGCAGCCGTTAAACTTCACTGCTTCAAGACAGTTGACATTTCTTGCAGTAAACTACACTAGATAAATGTCGGACAGAGGCAGTTAACAATCTTTCGCGATCTCTAGAAACTTGCAAAACGCTAAAGATCATTTTTGAAGTAAAAATTTATAAAAATATCAGAGTCAGTGACACCACCCTGAACTCTGTTTCAGCATCAAGATATCTATGTGTAACATCTAACATGAAAAACTCTTCACACAAAACGTGACAATCGTCACATTTAGTTTTGAAACCTCTCCAAATACAAAACCTACGAGAAAAAGTGGAGGGGACATGGTATATTATGTCCCCACCGTATAAAAAAGTGGGGGGGACACGTCCACCCTGTCCCCCACCAAATTGCGTCCATGGTACAAACACACACTCTGCACAAAGCAGGTCGATAAAAATAAACAAAGCAGAACGTTTTACAACGGCATTGGAGCCGGTTGAATCGCAAGGTTACAGACACTTTCTTAACAGAACATTTTGCAACGGCGTTGGAGGCAGAACCGCAGGGTTACAGACACATTCTTAACACTGTTGTTCACTAACCCGTAACACTTGTCAGAACTAAACCTAACTATAAACATAGACGATCCCATAAACTCACGTTACATAGTCTTCGCTTGTTCGCGCTACGTATGGGTGTAAGTCTTCGCGCACACCCCGTTCGTGGTGAATCGCACATTCATTGACACGCTAACCGAGAGGTTGCAACAAAGGGTACACATGCGCAAATATAGTATGCTATAAATACACACAAAAAACTCGAGCATTAAAAGTAACAGTCAAACAAAAAGAAAAAATGACATGCAATATAGGGAAAAATAGTTTAAAAAGTGTAAAAAATTAGGACCATCTTGATTTCTGAAATGAAAACTACAATTTTCTACACAGTAACTTTTCCTACCTTTTTGTTGGCAAATTCTTCAATGGCAATTGGCAATGTCAAAATTTATTTCATCTGTCAATTGCTTCTCTATAGACAGTATGGCAAACTTTCTCAACAGCAAGGTGCTCATACTAAATCTTAAGTAATTCTTGATCAGTTTTAGTATCGAAAAACTCCTCTCACAGGTAGCAACGCTAACAGCAATTGTGAGGAAAATCCGCAGCATTATTACTATAATTAGAACAGAGTTCCCAAGTTTATACTTTTGAATATAAACTGCAAAAGTTCAAGGGGTTCTCCTTTCCTCATCTTTATTCTTTCTTCAATATCAGCAACAGCAATAAAATGCTGACGTCTTTTTCGCTCAATGGGGAACACTTGATCGTGATCTATTTGACACTTATATTTATCATGCAAAAGATTCAACTGGGTAAGGAAGGCATATTTCTCAGTAACTGCATGAAGCATTTGAAATCTTAAAGTTAATTCTTCGATCACTCTGTCCAGCGAAGAAAACATTTCTCTCCTCAGTTCAATATCGTATGGCAATTCAGTGTCTCGTGATCCTTCACCAAACTTTTGTTTCTTTTTGGGTCGACCTTGACGCTCCATGACTATTCCCAGGTCACTGCAATTTTCTTTGGCATAGCTAACACCATTATTTACTAGCTTGGTTCTGTTTTCAGCAAGAAATATTTTCAATGCCCTGAGCTTTACATCACATTTTTGTATGTTAAATCCTTTGGTTTGGAGGTAAGTCTATGTGTCGTTAATTTCTAGATGGACGGGTCCCCACAGGCCAAGAAAGCATAAAAAGGAAAATGATTGCAACGCACCAAGTAGAACACCAGCATCTGCCCTAGTAGCTGTATTTTCTTCTTCACCAGTTAACTTTTTTAGGGCACTTAATATTTTTGAGAAATGTTTTTTTACAACACTTGTAGCTTCTCCCCTTCACTCCACCAGGTTTCTGTTATGCGCTTGACACTTTGACCAGTCACTGAACTCAGAACTTCCCGTTGATGGATTGATGAAGAAAAAATTCAAACAAACTTTCCACACATCCAAAAAAGGTAACGGAATTCAAACCAACAGAAACTGCATGAAAACCCGCCAAATTCAGCGAGTGGTTTGTACAGGCAAAATTCTGCTTTTTTATTAATTTCCTTGATACGTTTCTGAACATCAGTATGCAGACCAGCCAGGGGCGCAACCAGCTCTTCATTTCGGGGAAGGAAAATTTCATGAACTTTCACTCGATGACGTCATCGTGTTTATTCAACCGTGGTACAACTTTTTCTCAAACGGTCATATATATGTTCTTTTCGCAACATTTCAGAAAATGAGAATTTATTAGTTTTAATCAGGCCCATAGCTAGGGGGGTGAAGCCCACACTAAAATTTTTTTCGCCCCCTTGGAAAAAAATGTGTTGGACATAGTTTGAAACTACTGGACATAGTTTAGAAATTTGGGCGCTTTCCAGAAAACTCTTTGCCCCCTCTGGTGTCCCAAGTTGGTTACGGGCCTGCTTTTAATCAAGATGCAGACCGAACGATCAGAACAGAGTAAAAATTAGCAGCCTAATACAAACATCTGGTTCCGTATTTAACTAGTGCAGTCATGGCTTTATTGTGTCAGGTGTATAGGCTACTGGTAAACCTGCCTAACTTTTAGTCTTGTTTTAGTAATTTCATCCAATCATTTATCAAGATTTTTGAAATTTCAGTTGAATTTATTTGCTGTGAGATAATTTCTACAGACGATACTGCGAGTGGTGAAGCAGTCAGATACAAGAGACTATTGTCAGGATATATTTAAATTAATGATGCTATTGTTTTAATTGTAGATAAGAGACTTCGCCTGCGAACTGAAATACTCTTGAAAGGAATGCAGCAGGAACAGGGCCCTTGAGAGGAATGAAATGTGCTGGTGCGAGAGTTGTTTTCGGTCCCCTTTTACATTCTAACTAATTAAGAGCTTCACTAGCTTTTCAATACTATGACTAGAAAATGATTTGCTACATTTGGTATTTTACATCATAAACATTTGCCAATGTTATTACTAAATTTCAAAAGGTCTCAGGCTGATCTCAAATAATGCACATAACACACAGTTGCTTTGCGAATTTCACAATTATACATCAAATTTAACATTAATAGCAGGCAATAGTAATTCTCACTAGCAAAGCAAATTTTATACTTCTTTAAACCTGATGCAGTAATAGAAGGACACGAAGAATTTCGGTACTCGCTTTGTCATGGATTCTAACAATTTTTGAAAATTTCACTTGATTTACTGTCGCGATGCCAATTCAGGGTTGCGGAGTGGCAAGTAGTCGGAGGCTTTTTGGTAGAGTCCGATTCCTAACAAAACTAGGGGTCGGAGTCGGATTTTTTGTCCAATTCCGACTCCGGAAGTCCACTTTGGATCACTTTTACATCACACTCCTAAGTTGGGAATTCCTGTTGAATCGGTACAATTGCTTATGAAACTTTTGTTGAAACAGAGAATTCTTGCTGTGTACCACGATTTCCACTGAGTGTTAGTTGCTACAAAATTCTTGGCCGCCAAATTTCATTCACTTTGTGTTAAGGCGTCGAAAATTTTGGAAAGGTCGGAGTTGGAGTCGGACATTTTACCTCCGACCCGCAACCCTGGATGCCATACTTGAATGATGGCCTCCATTAGCTTGGTCATGGTGGTGCGATCGTATTTTTGTAACCGGGATTTTCTTATTGATCACGAATTCTCAATGGGTTTAAGATCTGGCGAGTTTCCTTTACCTACGCTACACCACAAACAGACAAGTTTGAAAAAATACAGCTCAGGTTTAGGTTTTGATCGCCTCGGCACCACCTATTTTCTGACCCTTTGCGAAATCGCAACCCTTGTTTGGGTCGCGACTCATACTATGGGAACTACTGGTTTAACCAGCTTAAACCTGTTTTAGGTTTTTAATTTGTATCACTTAATTGCATATTTCACTTCAAGGACGTGTAAAGTGCGCTGCGCAGACAAAAGCCGCGTTACCCTCTGGGTTGGCCAGAAAACGAAGTCATCACCTTCAACCGAGATGCTAAAATCAACATCGTAGGTTCAATTTCCAGCGGTGAATTCCAGACAGCTTTGTTAATTAATTGGCTTTGCAAAACAAAAAAGGAAGTTCTAGTGTCACTACACAACCTTCTCTGTATTCTAATCTCAAGGTCACTATCTAATCTAAAGGAAAAGTACGAGAAAGCCTTCAGACATAAACGTATTAACAACTGCTTTGCTGAGAAAGGATTTCTTTGCTGAGATTATTTGCTGAGAAATTCTTTGCGCAAAAAAAAGAAAAAAAAGAAACAGAGAAATGCTGAGATTCTTTGCTGAGAAATTCTTTCTTTGAGATATCCTTTGAGAAGACCTTTTGCTGAGAAATTCTTATTCTTTGCTGAGAAAGGATTTCTTTCCATAGACCAGTGGTTCTTAACCTTTCTACCCACTCGTACCCCCTGAGCTTTCGTTAAATTTTCTCGTACCCCTTGTCTGAAATCAAATAGTAATTGATACTAAGTTGTAGAAAATTAGCATAGTTGCCTGATCACATGAGACAAATACAGCTTGAAAGTTTATTAGTGAAGGCAGTGATCTTTTTCCTAGCTTTGATCATGTTCATTGCCGTTCCCTGTATGGAGGTGTTAAGTCGTTGAGGTGGCTGAATATATCTGAAAGGTAGCCTATGCCAGAGACATAATGAACTCATTTTCAAGGTGCTCTGCTATGCCACTACCTCCGTGTCTCAGAAACTGCTAGATTTCTTTGCGCAGCTCACGAACACGAATAAGCACTCGAACACCGGATAGCAATGGCACTTTCGTGTAGCAAAGAAGAACATTGTGTTGAGCTTAAACTTCGTTACAAAAAACTCTGAACAGACCGTGATTCAAGGTTTGGCCTCTGACAAAGTTTACTGCACTCAC
>Ga0210059_1003739_pt1 | contig 24484 bp, 23 predicted proteins | sample Ectturendosymbi2_FD_188042 | JGI IMG/M metagenome (GOLD analysis project Ga0210059, IMG submission 188042) | Ecteinascidia turbinata endosymbiont from Florida, USA - Sample 2 (SPAdes) (version 2) | ecosystem: Host-associated > Tunicates > Ascidians > Unclassified | place: Key West, Florida...
CCTGCAGGTTTTGAGCAGCCATGGATTGGACATTGGAGGACAACGTGGTCGACGGTTTGTTCTTCTGCGCCACACTCACAGGCCGCAGAGGAGCCATACACCATTTGTACAAACAGGAGCGGAAACGTCCGATCCCGGTGTGAAGCGGTTAAGCCGGACCCAGACTGTTCGTGGGAGGGTCATTCCAGGAAGGCGGGTGCCAGTGTCAGGGATGAAAGTACGGAGACTCGTAATGTTGTACAACCACTCAGCCTTCCATTGGTGATCCGCCCAGTGCGCCGCACGTATGTTGTTGTCGTCAGATGAACTGATGAGTTGTTTGCGGCATGTACAAATGGGTGTCTCGATTTCAGGCGCAGTGGATTCGCACTCGGTGGACGGTGAGCGCTGAGTGGAGCAGGTGTCCAGGCTCCATGGCACGGCGTGCAAGAGAAAGTGTGGCTCCTTTGCGACAAAGATCAGCAGTTTGGATGCCTGCGAGCATAGGAAGGTTGTCTTCTGGTGTAGGACGCAGGCATCAAGTCACAATTAGCAAGGCGTTGTTGATGGCAGGGTCAATGAGGCAGGTGTGAGCACTGCGGCACCAGACAGGAGCGCAGTACTCTGCTGTTGAATGGACCAGGGCAAGGGTGGCTATTCGCAGAGTTGTTGCTTCAGCACCCCAACCAGAGCCAGCAAGCCGCCTCAGGAGGGCGATGCGTGATGTCAACTTTTTGCGAAGTGACTCGAGGTGTCGGCGATACTTAAGCGCCTGTCCAGTGTTACCCCGAGGTACAGTATTTGGTTTCGGAGCAGAAGGGCAGGGATTTGTTGCTGTGGTTGTCTTTTAACTCACGTTTAGCTTCCTTGTTTTAGAGATGGAAGACTGTCGACACAGTTTTTGAAGTTTTGAGACTTAGCTTCCAAGTCTGAAAGTATTCATCATCTACGGTTGCCATGTCCTTGCTCAGTACCCCTTCCTCTGCCTGCCAATCTCCATCAGCATGCATGATTGCTAGGTCGCCAACATACGCATACTTTCTGGAGACGGTGTTTTGCAGGTCAGAGATGTAGATGTTGAAGAGAAGGGGCGCCAGGACAGATCCCGTGGGACGCCGTTCTTGAGGTATCGTAACCTGTTTCTTTTGCTGTTTCCGGTGGTAAGGGTGAAGCTGCGATTGCCAACCATCTCCATGATCATGCGGACCATGCGTCTATCAGGCAGAAATCGCAGCAGCTTGCAGGTGAGGCCGTGGTGCCATACGGTGTCGTAGGCTGCTGTGAGATCGACAAACACAGCTCCGGCCTTCTCAGCCGAAAGGCTATCCTCGATGTCCTATGTCAGCAAGATGACCTGATCTAACGGTCGACCTCCCGTGTCGAAAAGTCGACAATTGGTTCGACACGAGCGTAGATGATTCTCTCAAGGATCTTGAAGGGAACACACAGGAGAGATACGAGGGGATGGCTCTTTGGGTTCCCAATGACTTCTCTAGCTTTGGAACCGCAACTATTAGTGCTTTTCTCCACAACTTGGCGCATGCAGGAAGTGAGGAAGTCGCAAAACCAAGGTTTGAGTCAACCCGGCGTGGAGTATGAACTCAGGAAAGATGGAGTCCAATCCCGGAGACTTTCCTGTCTCAGGTGCCTTAGCGCGGCAGCAAGCTCTTCTGGCCTCAAAGGGCCAGAGATACTGTTTCCTTCAGGTGTTCGGACCTTCCACAGGTCGGACAGCTCCTTGTTGACGAGCCTGGTGGACTCGCGGCTCTCACTCGTGTGAGGTTATCGTATACTAGCGGCTTATTCAAAACACGCAACAACACAACTATAGGATTATTGTTCAACCCACAACGTGCGATCGGAGTCATCGCAAAATTTACGATATAGCACTTTTAGCCACCCTGCTGAATTTATGTAATAGGGGAGGAATGAAAAGTTCCAAATCGAGCAAAGGGAGGAATGCATCAAAAAAGGTTGGGAACCATTGCTGTAAAGCTATTTCATAAACAGCAAGGAAAATGCCAGATTTAAGTCTGTAATATTCACTTGTGGTATAACGGGATTTATGACACAAATTGTAACTTATATGGAATAAATTGCAGGATTTTATTTGCAAGTATGGTGTGCGGTTTAAAATACTTCAAAATTTGTCTCAGGGAACTTGTTTCTACATGTGTTGTGAACTAGTAGTACGTAACTTTGAGCTGATATATCTACGCAGTTTTAGATTGCAGTGAAGTCTTTATCCAAAAAGTCAATATTGTTGATTTTTAGATGATATTTGCGAAAATTATGATCAGTGTTTTGAGAGGTACTGTATATATCAACAGCAATGGAAGGTTTATTCATTTGGAATGGATAAAAGGGACATAAAACTTTACTGGGTCGGGCTTGGGTGCTGGGAGATTTCTCGCAGCTATAGCGTGTGTGAAAAGGCAGTGCAGAAAAGAAGTGAGACGAAAGTCTTTTTGACTTCACAGATTTTAGCACAATTTGCAAAAGTTAGTTGGAAGCCAAGTTTATTTTACAACGCAAAGCAACAAGTGTCGGTCAGTTTTTTGACGACAAACAGAAAACACAGGTGTTCGGCGTAAACGTGTATGTATCGCAGTTTACGTCCACAGTTATGTATACTTTGGCAGCCACTGCACCTGTGAATCATTTCCACAAAGCGAACGGTGTCATTCATGAAGTTCTGCATGCTCTTCCACTTGTTACGGTCCACCGAACCATCTCCAGCAACACCTGAAACGGTAGCGGGTTTTACTGAAAAAAGGAGCAAAAAGTGCGTGCGAACTGCCGCGGATTTTTTTCTATGCTGATCACGATAATAACGAAGTATTGCGCCGAAAAACGCGTATTTTCGGAAAAGTATATAAACTTCAGATCATCATCAATGATCCCCAGAATGTTGATTTTCCAACTGGCAGATATAACCTGCACTTTTTTTGACACAAGCTCAATATACTTTCAAGCAAGTTCGCTTCATGAACGGACCCTGAAGCGACAAGTAGCTTCAACAGGAATACAGTCGCGTTTCTCGTTACAGTTTTCGTTACACTTTTTAGAAATTTCCAAACCGGACCAGCGTGATTTCCAAAACCACTCACCAAACGAGCTCACGCTCCTGGTCATCTGTCTCGCAAGTTTTGATTGCTTGTGAGTTTTCTTCGCTCGCGACTTCAACGTGCTGCCTGACGATACGCGAGACGACTTGTCCGAACCGTCAACTGCTTCTCCAGCTCTTTTCGCAGCTCTGGGAGTCTTTGTTTCGGGACGACCTTGCGATTGCTGCTCTGTGCGGGTGCCCGTGAGCCACGGGTGGGCGTCAACCAAGACCATCACCATCTCCAACACCTGAAAAATGTGTCTAACTGAAAATCCGACGTTTGACACAGAATTTAGCTACAAATCAGGCTACTTTTTAAAAGCAAACACGCTGACTGCTTTATCAGCAAACTTTTTAGGGAATTGTCAAAGAAAGCTTAACGGGCCGCAGTTTGCAAATGCCTGATCTCGACAAATGAATTGGAAGACGTCGATGTGTTTTTTCATTGTGTAGTTTGTCTTTCAAACAAATTCTATAGAATGGCACTTGCGCAAGAGGCTTGCGGATTGGTTCTATTGCAGCGGTGAAAATCTGGAATTTAAGTTTTAACTACAGGTCCATGTTCATTTCGAAGCATCAATTAGATCAAGGGAAAGTTTAGGATTTAGAGCTGGAAATAGCATACTCAATTAAAGCATGGATGAAGATCTATTGTGTTTAGAGACATGGTTTGATTACCTGAGCTACAAGCACAGGAGGATTTTGAAAAGCTTTCAGTCTTTCAATGCATCCTCGGTCAACCTTGTTTTTCCACAATTCCACTTGGTTCTTAGCAGTGACTAAGCTTGACCTGTCGCAAAAAATATTATCTCGTTTCAGTCATCAACGACAAAATTATCGGGAAACTAAAACATTGCCAAGGATGAAGGTTTTCAAACAGTCAAAAAAGTTTTGGAAGCAGCTAAATCACAAATCGCAAGCGCTGCATGTTCTCTTACTTCACAATGTCAAACCGTTCAAACAGTAACTTAATCAAATCGTTCTGAGCATGGCAGACGGACACAGTGCAACAGATAGCATTTTAGGAACCCGAAACAGCGCGATGATTAGTTGGCAGTCGAACAAAAACAGTTTATTTATAAACCACATTCATCACCGACCACGAAAAATCGAGAGTGTTTATTTGTGGGAGAAAACGTGGTCGATGAATTTGTGCAACGATCTTTTGTCATCTCGAGCTTTTTCGGTGCCCTGGTGCATTGACCTCAACTTCGACAAAGCTTTGTAATGTTCGCGCCAATAAAATCAACTCTCGTTTTACCACCAACTTTATTTGTCTTGCCGATGATCAAGCGTATTATTGCTTCAGGGTTGTGCAGTCGATTATTCGCGAGGACTCGTCGTTGTTTTCGTTACTCCGCTTTTAATTTCAATTAAATTTTAGGTTCATCACAGATTGTGATCTGTTAGCCGCAGTGCACCAGGTTCTGCCTGTGATTAAATTAACTTGAGAACCAAAACAATGAGCTACTTAAGACAGATTTCGGGAGCACTGTGTTTTACTTTGAGGGAGCATCTGCTGGATGATGTAAACGCCAAAATGGTTCATACCTATATCCAAATGCTATCATATTTTAACTACACCCTTAAATGTATAAGTGCAATCAAGCTATGAGCTTCATCTCTGTAGCATTCCTCGATGACCCTTGCGTTAAATAGCGCCACCACCGCCTGACCTTGCTTCTTCAAGTTCATGTTTTGCTGCTTCGATTTCTTCGTCAATTTGCACTCGCTTTGATTTCAAGTTTGCTTCCTTCATTTGTTCGAACTGTTGATCATACTCGTCGTTCTCGTCGTATTTTAAAAGAGTGTCTTCTTCGTAGTCAGACTCTTCGTCTTTAGTCAACTGCCAGACATCAAAGTTTATTGCAAACTGTAACATTGAAACATTGCTGCAAGTCGCATTTTGATAAATAGCTGTCAAACTGAACTTCTGCTTTTAAACATGATAACCAGTGCGGGTGATGGATATGGAAAGGCACAAGGTTACTTTTTCGGTACTTCCCATAAAACAAATAGCGATTCAGAAATTTGTCAAACACTGTAACTCGCGCCAAACCCAAGTGGCAGAATCCATCGAAGAAGCAGCAGCGATCACGATAAGACTTGACATTGTCAGCGATATCTCTGCGCTGTTCATGCTTATGCAGGCTTTTAGGTCCTTGGTTATTTGTAGCAACGGAAGTGTTGGTATTTTGCAAACAAGGTCAGGCTTTTTTAAGTCATAAGAACTATGAAGCACTTTAAACAAGTGATCTCGAGGACAAGAATTGAGTAACGAAAGGCTGTAAGTCACTTCCTCTGAATATAAAAAGTAATACATTTTTTGGCTTGTATTTCTCTGCATAAAAAACTGACAGCAAGAACCGCTGCAGTTTTTACGCGCAGCAACGTCGTTCTCGTTTCTTTTAAAACAAGAACCTTACAAAATGAGTTCGCTTTGCGAGATCGAAAGTACCAATCACGCCGTGAGGTTCTTATCTATGTAATGTATCGCATGTACAATAATAATAAATAGTATAGCTCATCATCATCACTTATACATAACCAGGGGCGTAATGTGGGGGGCAAAGGGGGCACAACACCCCGGGCGCCGAATCACTAAGGGGGCGCCAAATCACTGCGGGGGCGCTGAAAAGTCCCAACAATGTCACAAGTACTTTCTTTAATGCAGTTTGCTTCCGAAAGACCTCTGGTTCAAACACGGGGACGCCCAACTTGCTTCTTGCCCCGGGCGCCACCTAACCTCGTTACGCCCCTGCACATAACCCTTGGTCATACTTTTCAGCTCCACACGGATTTCTTAATTGTAGTTGCTATTTTTTGCCAAAGCACATTTTACAGACTTGAAAAAGGAAAACAAACAGCAACAGCAAGATAGACCACGCCATCAGATCAAACTTTAGTTAATGCACGGAACACGGGCTTACCTGCAGGAACGCGTGCAAGGATCCTCCTCCGGTGCCGAAATGAGCTTTCAGCTTCTCCAGCTTTGTCGCTTCGGTTGTCAAATGTTTGAACAAATCGCTGACTTGCACTTGAGCGGAGGCGTACTGCGCTTTGATTACCTGAAATAAACAGTTTACTTCGCATTGAAATGCTAGCGATAAATTTTTACTAAAGCGAAAGCTGGCAATGTTTAAAATTGGTTTTCAATTCACTTTGAATTTTCATGGAGTTCATCAAGATCAGAATCGATTGCGAACCAAACTTTCGCTTTGTCCCGACTGAAAGCGGCATCACAGAACGATCAGTTTGCTAACGATCGTCTGTTTTTCATAATTGTTCTTGTTACAGCTGCGCTGCATATAACGCGGTTAAAGCAGATCGCCACCACAGCAGTAAAGAACATGTTCACTGAAAGCACCGCTTCACGAACAGAATATAACCTCGGTCTTATCATGCAGCCGACAAAGACCGGATTGCTATCCGTTACATCTATTCACTGTATGAATCAAAAGTGAACTGAAAACCTCAGGACAGTCGCATTGCTTTTGCTCATGCAATATTTTGTAAGAGTAGCAAGGTTGATAAGTACCCTAATGGCTTTCTGCATCGTCTTAGCGTCGCTTCTAGTTTCTTCCAACGTATCGAGTGCTCTTCTCAACTTGAGAGTATCTTCTTCTAAAACCTTGCTGTGCCGCTCATAAAGCATATGGAGACACTCCATGAACTTACGGTAAGTATAGGGCCCAACAAAAATATCAAGCGGAGAATGTAGGCTTTGGTTCCTAAAGAAACAAACGAAAACATACGTTAAAACCCACTTACGGTAGGAAGCATGTTCAAAAAGTTTGAACTTCATCAAGACTTCATCTTTAAATAGCGACAGAGGATTTGGTCATCTCGATAAACGTGTAATGAAAAGCACCGTGTTCACAAAGCACAAGAATAAATGATAGCTACTTAGTGAAATAAACTCATTTGAAAGATAATAATTGGTGGTATTTCCCTTGGAACTTGTGCAATTCATCTACGCAACAATTTAAGGTGCACATTATTACCCACGGGTTTCTACAAAAAAATTTGCATAGGCCAGGGGTCACCAACGTGGTGCCCGCGGGCACCAGGTCGCCCGCAAGGACCATGTAGGTCGCCCTCGGGCCTGTTCTAAAAATAATGTTAGCGCGATCAATGTCTTCACATTAACGAATATCAATACTAAAATAATTGAAAGTAAATTGAGCAAAATTTTTATTTCAGGAGTATGTATCAAACTAGTATGTCTTCGCATTAATCGGTACACAAGAAGTAGTTGGCAGTCTCAAAAAGGTTGGTGACCCCTGGCATAGACTGTTCAAAAACACAAAAACAAACTGCTGCTTTTTAAGCACAATCGTTGGAGGGATTATCTCGGCATGATCAAACGCTTACTTGTTCATCAATTTGATTCTGTCAAGCAGTATACTCTTCGAGTAGGGCAAATTGGGCATTTCCATCTTTTCAACTTTAATGGTTTCCTTGTCCTTTTTAGTTTGCAAGCTTGTGCCAGTCACGGAAATGGACGGATTTGTTTCACCAGCCCAGCTTGTCTGTTTGCAATCTCGAAGCGTGATGCTAGAAATTCAAAAAAATGGAATTCATATTTTTTCAAATTTTTCTTGCTTTCAAGCATTGAAAAGATACGAAAGCATTACGTGAATGAACCCACCTGTGCATATTGGCGATCGCCATCGCCAAAGCCTCTCTTGCCTTAAGAGATGTGTTTTCTGCGACTCGAAGATGATTTATGAAATATTCTGCTTGTTGAATGAGCACCTCTTGCGGCCAGTCGCGAATCCAAATCACCTGCAAAGCGAAAAAATTTTATCGAAAGCACACAATGGCGTAAAATTGCCGATCTTTTCTTGGGCGCAAACAATTATTTCAGTGCCCTCAAATTCGGACAGGTCAGAAACAGCAATCGTGTTAAAATCACAGCACATTTTACGACCGATACCAAGAAGGCCAAATCAAAGGGGTGCGACATTGTGAAGAAATCGCTTGATGCCGGACATTCTCACCTGACATTCTGAAACGATCCCAGGATAAGAACTTAGAGCGATCTTGAGCAGGTCGTGCTCGGGCGGCAAGATCAAAACGATGTGCAAATTGCTCTTCACCCGAGAAACAAAGAACTTCATGGGATCACTCATCATGTTTGGATAGTGACGTCGCAAGGTGGGAGTTAATACCTGCGGTTTATCAAAAACAAGCGTCAACGAACGTCAAGGGGTGACTTGACAGTATCTCATGGAGACCGGAGTTTAACTGCAGATTTAAGTTAGGTGTCCCTTGGTAAATTGCGAAAGCAGGAGTCTGTGAAAGTTCCTACAAAACTTGTTTAAAGTCCGCTAGTCCACGCCAGTTATGTCTATGCGGCGGAAAGCCCCGACAAAAGCAGAAAAAAGTGACAAAGGCGAAGGCGCTGTACCACTCATGAGTTATAAGGAGCTTCGTAGATCACGTAGTTGCGGCGTGATTCCTAATAATGAACCACTACAACGGTTGAAAAAAGGCAAAAACAAGATGAACTGTATAAACTATTTGTTCGATCCGCGCAGGAAAACCACACTGAAAATTTTGAGTTACTTTCGCTCTCATCACGAAATTGCAAGAACACAACAGCAGTGTACAGTTTGTTAAAATGGAAGAAAGCAGGTACCGTACTTGTAGCAAGCCTTCGAGTTCGTCGTTAGAAAATAGGTGGGGGTATTCCCCGGCAACCAGGAGACTGTTTATGGCATCCAAGAACAAGGGGTCGTGGATCTCCCTAAAGCCACAAAATCGTGAGTAAGACATTAAGAAGAAAACGAAAGTTAAAAACATTCGAAGATTTCAAACGTGGCGGACGTCGGAAAGCACAAGTCAACTGGTTAACCAACACACGAGGGCAGCGTTAAAACAAACTTTATCGCCAATTTAAAATACCTTCATCTCTTAGTTGGTAACAAACAGTTATTCGCAACAACATCTCACCATCAAACACCACAAATGCAAAAGAACACACAAAATGTTTCCAGCTAAGTTCACCTTGCAGACAACATGACAGACACAGGACGACCATCAATGCCAGCCACTCTCACAGCTGTTCTGAGACTATCGAAGAATGCGGTTGGTCGAGAAGAGTCGATCGGCGATGGACGAAGATCGGCGACATGCAGTGCCAGTCTGGTCAGTTGTGTCAAGTGGCTCCCAACGGCGCCGACGACCACCATGCTTCCACTGAACAGGTCAAGGATATATTGAACAAGATATATTTATTGCGATAAGTCCAGACTAGGTGCCAGGGCATTTTGCTACTTAAGCAGCAACAAGCTGTGGTTTACCGCTTCGTCAAGCCCAGCATCAAAAGGTTCAGGAGTTTTCAACACAAAAGGCAATTCTTGCATTTTACAGTGACTTTGGCACATCATAGAAACAAAGCAGAAAATAAACAAGGTAGCCAACGTTTGTGCGGGAAGATCCAACCAACCCGTGGTGGTAAGATAAAATTCTGTGCATTCGAATCAAATGGCATAAAACATCTTCGCTGAATATGACGCTGTCCAGTGCATTGTGGCTTGAATGCTGATCTTCATTGTAGTGAGTCAGGTGAGCCTGCATAAAAATTTGGAAGTGTTGGTAAAATAATTATTAATAGATCGGGTATTGGTTAGGGCAGCAATGGGAAAGGGAAATATCCTCGTTAACGTCGGAAAGCAATGTTTAAACAAAAAATCAGTCAAATAAAACAGAAGATGACTTCTGCACTGCATTGATTTTATCAAGAGGCATCCAACAGATTACATAAAAATAGTTACCGACAATAGAGCACTTGCCTTTAGACAATCAAGTGTGTCTCTTGGATCATTTATAGAATGAAGTTTTACACTAATGGATCGTTGTGAGGTTGCAATAGGACGGTGATGTAGTTTGGTTTCAACTGCACAAAACGGCGAAGAAGTTTGTAGTTCGTATTTATTCAATTACACCCATTTTTCTTCAACAGCTGCTACACAGCAACAAGCTGTTTTAATTAGTCTTTCCGAAAGCTGAGAGGAAACACGTTTCATGTTCAGAAAGTGTGTCTAAGTGGGGGGAACTATATAAATAAAAAATATTATTTAATGATGCCATTCAAAATCAGAAACATAATTCAGTATGCCTCCAAAATATAGGCGTTTTATGTGAAACACGAATTCTATCTTTGGGCAGCACGCGAAAGACAAACAAGAAACAGAAACTACAGTAAACTGGACAGCATTTATTGGGACCTCAAAAATAATGTAAAGTAAATAAGTGATAGAACGCCATTCCCGCGCAAAAAACGGGAGGATTGCATTCTGGCGACAGCACTCTACTTCTACGTCCATATCCCAACAAAGACGCGAATCGTAAAGCTTTCGAAGAAGGATGTATTCACCTGGAAATGTTACAAAATACTTTAGAAGCTCCTTGTTGTGTTCGAAGTAATGAGAAAACACTTCGCCAGTTATTTGCTTCAAACTGGTTTCGAACCACCGGACATCGGAAGAGCGACACAACTGGTCGCCGATCATTCTCTCCATCTCGTGACTCCACAGCGAGACAACGTAGTGCTCGTTGGCGCGTTCTTCGTCCGTCAAACGACGCAAGCACTGACACATCTTTATCAGCTGGCGCAGCGTGAAAGCGTAGTGGTGCCTTCCCGGCATGGGGCTGCATGCAACAGAATTGCATTTCAACCAACCTGAAGCTATCAATGCAGACCAAGTCACCTGACAACCCCATAGAGGACAGTTACGAGTACATTGTAAAGAACCGCGAGATTTTTACAATGCGGTCGGTACAACCATCACGAGTCAAACTTATACTTCGTGTTTAGCAAATCAAAGATGTTCTACTTGTTTGTAACTATTGTGTAATTCCAGCAAACAATGTGGGTTAAATTGGCGTCCAAACACTTTCACGTCTGGTCAAGGCAGCACCTGAAACTAATTTGTACCATACTCCACCTCACTTTAAAAAACAGTCCAAGAATACGATGTTGCGGTTCCACGTTAAGTAGTACTGCGACTAATGCCTGGGCTGTAGCGAGTTCAGCTGCTGGCGGTTGATGTGTGGTTCGCTTGGGACTGATTTTGGCCAAGTAAGACCAAATATGAAATCTCGTGAAAAAGGATCACTTTTGGTGGAAAACGCCTCACAATTTCAAAGTTGATTAAAATATTCTAAACAATAAAATCCTGTTTTTAAGACACCTCCCACAATTTTCAGACAAAACGATTCGCTCTGAAGCAAAAAAATCGTCGAATCTGTGGGTTGATCGCAAGGAATTACAAAAGAGCAAAATTTCAATTTTACGGGAAAAAATAGGCGACAAAGTTATTTGGGCACCTCTTGCAAAATTTTGCGCCGACAAACACAGCTTCCAGAAAATTGCTGTTCAAAAATTCTGAGAAACAGTGAAACCAAAAGAAACGACATAAAACGGCACTAAAACGATAAAAAAACATGAAAAGTTAGCTCGAGCAATAACTTGATTCATTCCGGCTTTTGGTTAATTCTAACAGCAAACCAGTACGAAAAGTCGTGACACGATGAAAAAATAACTGCACAACGCCGCTCACTCACCACGGTCTCAGAACATCTTTCACCATCTCTATGAGCTTGCTTGACGCTGCAGCGATGCACTCGTGTAGTTCTTGGTTCAGAGGCTTGTCAGTCAGATTAGCTTCAAGAACCGAAAATATGATGTTCCGCAAGTCGGCGCTGGACTGTGGCCGCAGACGCAGCACGGCAAAGTGGCGCAACAAACGAGGATCGAGACTGAAATCGGACGAGCCTGCAGTCATCGTCGCAAGAACCTTAATAAAACATAAGCATCCAAGTATCACGAGAACAAGCACCAAAAAGTGTCCACCCTAAAAATCGCTATTTTCGGCCACTTATGAAGGCATTTCTATTAAAAAAAACTGGTGGTAGACTTTTTACAAGAAATAGCTGATATAGAAACTAACCATAAATGTACCAGTGGACTGTAACATTTGTAACCTTATATGTAGGCGTAGCTAGGGGGGCGAAGGGGCCATTACCCCCAAATTTCTAGCATATCTTGTGATTTTGTGCTTCGAGAGGCAGTGTCCCAAACCAAATACGGTTGCTCGCTTAAAGTCAAAATATTTGGCCCCTCCCAAAATTTTGAGTTGGCTACGCCGCTAACCGTATATAAACAAAAGCATCGAGTAGGCCCTGTTTCATATTCAAAGAAAGCTGTGGACTTTTAATATTGTTAGCTTGGCCGGTAACTCAACTGTTTTTCCGGATGCCTGCAGTTACCTCAAGTCCTTCAACAGTCCGCCATTCAAAAGGCTTAGTGAGTTTGCAAAGCGAGTGGTCATCCACCAGCATACGTAGGACCTCGTTGCAACGTTGCACTCCATGTTCGTCACGAGCTGGCAAGTTAATGTCATCAATAAACGTCTGTAAAAATGATATATTTTGACATGAACATTTCTGCGTATGCTATTGTGGGATACAAAATGTCAAAAAATACTGTAGTTTTGGTAAAATAAAGTGAAAGGCAATCCTATCATCTAAAGTTTTCATCCAAGTAACATTGGTAAAACTTCCTAATTCGAACCAGTTCTGCCAAGTCAGAAAAAATTGGATACCATAAATTTAACAGTATTTCAAGTAACCGTTAAAATATTCTTTGTTTTCAAAATCGGAAATTTAAACTTCACCCAGAAGCGACTGTTTCAAAAGCAACAGTTTTAAATCTAAGTTCATGCTCTATTCAAGTAACTACTCTCCACAAGGGGGATAAGCAAGGAATCGATCAGGAAATGTTTCAATAGGAAATCGGTTTCACGTAAAACTACACATCCTCAGTCCTAAAATTTGAAAGCGGTGCTTACGGGTCAAACGTTGAAAGGTTAAAGCAAGAGCAGAGAATGCAAACAAACTCAAGACTATAATGAATAAATCAGAACACGAGCTGCGAATATTAACCCTGGAAAATACGTCTTTCCCAAAAAATTGATTTTGAACGATTTGGAAAATCAATTTTTTGGGATAGACGCATTTTCCAGCTTTTATAAAAAGGAACTGTGCAACATTTTAACGACGTTCTTACTTCCAGGTGTTTCCCATCTTTCGCTCCATAAACGAACCCTTGCCGATGTTGTATGTTATGTTGGACAAAACTGTGGAGTTGCGACGCAGTTGACGCGCGACTGAACACCAGGCGGCGCAATACACTGGACTGTCGATCTGTGAACAATACAGCAGATGAAGGCGCGTTTCAAAGCAATAGTATAGCTTTGATGAAACACTCATGCTATCTTCTTAATGACCAAAGAATAATGAATTTTTATCCTTGGAGACCACTAAACTAGTCATGAAAATTTATGCAAATGGGATCACGGCCTGCGAGACGATATCACAACCCCCAAACTATTCTGTAGCGTTAACTCTATTTGAGCATCGAGATTACTCTTACGACAACATTTGAGAATAGGTTTTCCGTGTCTGTAGTAATGACACAAATTGCTACAAGAAGTTTATTTAGCACTTTGGTGAACATCCCTTAATTTAAACGCATAATTAATAGTTTGGCGGTTGTGATATCGTCTCGCAGGTTATCAAAAGTTTTTAAAATTTAATTTTAATAACTTTTCTTCAAATAATGTTGCCATAAAACTGCTGTATTTGTATACGTTGCATTGCGGGCGATTGAGTTTTGATCTGCTCTTTTTTCTCTTTATTTTAGCAAGAGGGCGCAATTTGAACAACAAAGCTGACGGATTACGCAACGATTCGATGGTACACACAATCAAATACACGAAGCCACCCCGAGTCCTACGGAGTGAATTTTGGTCAAAACTCTGGATGTTTGGACCCTCCTGACGGTGAATTAAACAGAGAAATAGATGTAGATGCGCATTTTTTTAGAAAAGGATATTATTTCCACACTTGGAAGCAGCGGCATTAAATGGGGCATACTTTCATTATCGTCGAGAATACATCTTTTCCGCATGTCCCTTCCGTTAATATGGAAACGTTACAGTGTAAGACGTGATTAACTGCCAATCATCGCTGCCGACAGATAAATGTCAATACAAAAATGGATTAGAGCCAGTTTGATTTAAGCAACACAAAATCCAAACCTTGAGTGTCAAGAAAATCGTTGACAAGGGAGGTTTTGCCAATTCCTCTCTCTCCAATTACCAGGGTGTGCTTCCTTGCCATGTGGGCGAACTCCAACAAGCTGCGAACTCGGATAGTGTCCACTGTGTCGACAAACACCTGCGATTCAAGCAGAAGCTTAACACGTACCAAAAGTTTTGATCAAGAGAGAGGTTGTGGTGTGTATGGTGTCTAATAAAGCTCAGCACAAACTCAATACAAAGTGATGCTCGTGAAAATTTCTTCGCGAGCGAGATACTTGTCATTACGATTATTTTGGTGCACAAGGCGCTTACAAATCTCGCGCTAACATTGAAAAACATTGTAAGAAATAAGTAGGAGAAAACAAATATTTTGACCCTCGGCATAATTGTCTACGGACAGCATAGGAGCTACAGGGAAACTCACAGCTTCTACTTCAAACTCTGTCATAAGCTTTAAGCAATCATAAAAAGGGTTTTGTGCTGTCGGACAATCGGTTTTCGCAAATTAATTTTGAATATTCCCTGCATCATTTCTTATATATGAGAGTGGCGGGTTCAGGAGGACAAAGTGCTACTACCCCTACTAACAACAAGGGCACAACTTTTTTGTACAGTAAGGCCAGTATTTTGAAATTTCATTGCAAAAGAATAAAAAATTTTACCAGACAAAGTAACGCAAACCTTTTTGGTAATATTTTGGTGGATAAAACAATAGATGACCCTTTTTTGTCTTCTTCTGTTTGTAATAAAAAGTTATACAAAGCACTGTGATCTACTGGTGTATCAAAAAACTCTACTGAGTAAACAAATGCATAACAACACCAGGTCAAAAGAGACGTTCAAATTTGGTAATCTATTTTCGCGCCTCCTTTTTCGACTTCCGTCTAAACGTCAAGTGTGGAGCAGCCACTGATACAAGAGACGTGCTTCTCCAATCCTTTCACAAGACTACGTTTGAATTTGTTTTCCGAGGTAAAAATTGTAAGTTTTCGAAGACCCCTGCTGCTGGTTAAGATTAATACGACACAGGAACGACGCTCACTTCACCAAGAATATCTGTAGTTCCAGTATATGTGGCTTCGGGCACTCGGGCAGCCCATCCGTCCCATTCACCCGATTCGTCAACGTAATAATCGAAAACAGAGATTTCGTGGTCATAGTCTGGTAACCTGTCATTCAGTGCAAACACTCCGTTGACGCTAAATCAATAGGGTTGTGTGATATTTCGGAACATTGACGAAGAGACAAACTTTGTTGGTTTGCAAAGCATGATCCCGTAATTTATTATCTGCAATACATTCATACACAAAGAGCGAAAGTTACTCCGAAACTTCGACTTGCGCCAATTTGTATCGTTAAGTTGTACGGTAAAAAGTCTGCGTCTGTCGTAGAAAACATTGGCCGTTTACAAGCCCGCAACCAGGGGGCAATTGGGCAAGTGCCTCCCGAAATTTTCAAACACATGTTTAGTTGGTAGGTAGAAGTTACAATCATTTTGCCCCCCCCCTCTGAAAATATCAGGTGGTTGCGGCCCTGGTCATTTAAATCAATTCAATACTAATCAGATGGTCAGGTTTTTTGATATCATCAGAAAGCAGGTGAAACGCATGGCAACAGCAGACAAAGCGAAGTGCTTACGCCGACGTGAGGGTCTTCATCAAATCACTGAACGCTTTCAACGAGTTCCCTTCAAGCAAACCACCAAACGACCAGACCAAGCAAAACAGGAAGAGCCGTTCGACGTGCAGGTCGCCGCCGATATGCTGCTGGTGTTCATTCAGCATCTCGCCCAGCAACGTGAGACAAGTGCTGAAGAGGCCAACCTCGGTAACGGGAATTTTTAATCTGAAAATCAACATTATCACGCTTTGCAAAAATGAGCAACACGAAAAATTTCATTGAAACTCCGGCCGCCTGAAAGATTTCACCCTGAATGAAAAAAATAATACCAACCGAATAGACACGTACGCAAGTTCGAACATTAAAAACATCAGAAAATGCTGTTTGTGTCCAAACGGACATTGACCATCACGTTACTTATTCGAAATTGCTGCTTAAAGCCTGCGATCGAAGAGACTGTCACGCAAGCAATTATTACCTCGACTCTTGAAATACGAATGCGCACACTGGATCCAAAGTCTTGTTGAAGCACTTCTGCAAAACGTTCACTTCTTCTTTGGTTCTGGTGTCAAGCCAAGCCTTTGCGAGTGGTCTCCAACCCAACGCGTTCTTATCCATGTACACCAAACCCTGAAAATAAAGTTGTAGATGAAATGCAAGAATCGTCGAATTCAAAATCGCAGAACGTTACGTCGCATTGAAAATTTACAGTAAAACATCACGTGCAGATCATGAATATTGTAAGTCAGCAGTGTTTCCCAGTAACTGCATACTTAATTTGCGATAGATGCCATACCAACCGAAGCAACACTTTCAACATTTTAAAAAACTAAATCAAAACCTTGGTCACTTACTGTTCGAGATAACAAGGATGGCGAAGCATTTTTTAGTTCGCTTGTTTCGAAGATAAGTCTCATGTTGCTCGTGAGTTGAAGTCGTTCACCATTGCTCAGTGGCAAAACCTTGTGGCCATCAAGCACGCTGTTCAGTCGGTCAGCCCAACACGTCACCATAGGGCCATCCAAGCATAACCATGTAGTGCTTTGATTCTGAGAATATGAAACACAGTCATCAATTTAGAATTGCATGTTGGTTTTCCAACCATTTTAAAATGAGCTGTCTATGTTTGTGCAGAAATTCAACAATACAATTTACAGAAACACCGTTTCAACCGCAAAGTTATAGCATGCTTTAAGTCGGCACCGTGAAATAACGGAAGTACCGAACCAGTGTTCCCTCTAAGAAAATTTTACACTGAGCAAATGTTTGTTTTAGTGAGCATGCAATTGCGCAACCATGTAGAGTAGACCCACAAACAGTGAAACGTTTTAAGGGATAAAAGGACTATGCGATATTAAATTCGGAATGTTGCAAGTGCGCGAGAATGAGATTTCACTGCGCAAATGGCCTGGTGGTACTGTGCATTTGCGCACCTTAGAGGGAACATTGTACCAAGCTTATCAAAGCCTGTGTTGACACCCGTCTTGAGTTAAACTTATCTAAGTAACATATTTTACAAAATTGTCGATCAGACAACCGAACGACGTGCATAACAAAGTTAGCCTACTAATTTTCGCATAAATGGGCAAAACAGGGAAACCGAACAGAGAAAAAAACAACATCCACTAGTGACTAGCAGGTTTGTTTCTTAAACGATCAACCCTCGACGCAAACAAAGTTCAAAGAACCGAATACATTACTCTGTTCGCTTTGCGCCAGGCGTGAGTCAAAATGCCATCGACCCATTCGTTTGAATGGTTCATAGAACCAAACATCAAAGACAAGTCATCGACGGTCATCGGGTTCAAGCGCTGTAGTTTGTGACTAGACATGGCGGGACTGGTCGCGCGACCTGGAAGAGCGGAAGAAAAGACGTTTAGCTGACCTGCGAAGTTTTGAAAAGTTAAGCAATAGACTAAAGAAAACAAACCTTTTTTACATACTTTAACCTTAGCATTCCACCAAGACAAACAACATACCAAATGCAACCCGCAGACAATGGCGGAGAGAATGAGAATCGTTCACTGCTGTAACCAGCAAACAGCGTATACAGTCTACACACCATACCACGTGACAGAACAAGTTACAATCAAATGTATTCTTCCGCACTTACCGCTGTGTTGTTGATTGTGCGGTAGTATGCAGAGAGCGTCGACGAGCACAGATATCAGACTCGACTTCCCGGTGCCGGCCGACCCGGCCACAACCACTCCCTGCCTCAGCTGCGCCATCTGGTGCAGCTGGAGAACTTTAGAAACCCAACTGCCATGAGCGACAAGACCTTTCTCCTGCGCCACCTTAGAAACGAAACGAGGCATTGTCGACAAAATTATTATTGGCCAACAGGAACGAACTCACTTGCTTTACCTATTCCCTAAACCCCTTATTTTAGAGAAAGTGTTGATAGACAAATAAAATTATTAGCCACATTGAAAGAAATGATAGATCGTTCAATAACAAGGATATGTAAGTCCAGCTTAGTCAAATTTGCCACACAGCATGTCAGATACCTTTGGCAGTACTGCCTTTCAAATGAGTTAAAACGAAGCATACCAAAGAAATGGTGCGTAGTTGTTTAACAACACGAGTTACTTATACGTTGGCGTTGAAGTCGGCATTTATAAAAACCCTGTGCAGAAAGTACTCTCAACAATTGGATAAGCAAGGAGCCTAATTCTGTTCTGTGGCAGACGTCTATTCTCAAGAAAAAAAGTTTCAGTTTGCTCGTTGTAAATGATTTTCAACGGGAAGTTTCTGATGGTACAGTATTTCGCAAAGAAATGCGCTTCCATTTAAAAGTTCTATGAGCAGTAAGCTAGTAAGGCATGCACGAGACTCATCTTACCTGAGTGATCGCTGTTTCCATATCGTGGTTTTTCGCAGCAGAAGACTGCAGCTGTGTGCTCCCGTTAGGGGAAGCACCGCTCATTGAAGTCAAAATGTCTCGAACGAACTGAATTCCGCTGAACACGTCACGAACGATGTTATTGAAAATGAGGTAATCCGACGACACCAAGCCCGGAGAAATCGTTTCCAGCAGCGCCTGAGATTAAGAAGCAGTGAAGGGCAAGTTAGCACGTGATGAGTAACTGGCGTAAGTGTAAGCGTTGCAAAAGTCATTAACAGTGTATTTGAGCAGTTCGAAAAACGCACAACCTCTCTGAAAAAATCTCTGAAAATTTTGGCAAAATCCCTGAAAATCTAGGCAAAAATGGCGCCCAACGTTTGCAGAAAAACAAGTGAAGACCATTTTATGAAGGTCACACCAAAAACCGGTCGGTAAAAGTTGCACGACAACTTTTTGGACAAGTTTGGCAAAATTCGGGCAAAAATCCTTTGCACCACCAAAAATTTGCTTGCTCCTACACCACAACAATTATGTTTCAGAGACGTTGGTGCCTGATGATGGCGCAAATGCGCGCGAAACATCAGCAACGTCCCTAAACCAAAATCCTTATCACAACAAATATGTGGAAGTATTGCATTACAGACATAGCTGCGTTTTGTTGCTACCCTTCAGCTCTTAAACAGACAGCTGGTTCCCTTAATGAGGCCCCTTGGGTGACCGCCTAAGATGCTACAGTTTTGCAATTTAGTGAGATGTGTAAGGAGGCACCTGTACGTTATATTGAACACGAAAATTCCGTAACGTTTCGATAGAGACCGTGTTGCACGTGTTCCAGAAAGTGGACAAGTTTCGCCAGGTAAGAGAAGCTGCTGGGATTAAAGGCATCCAGTTCTTTTTTTGCTTTTTTTGCATTTGGGTACTGCATGTTTCTGTAAACTCGAGGTTGTGAAAGCAAAAATCGTAGCCTCTGCAGACTTGGAATACAGCAGCCCTGTTTAATCTGATAGAAAGCAACCAAACTTCCAGACTAACTGCTCACTTACTTGTGCTACAAAACCATGGTCGATTTTAGCTTGACTTGTCAGTGTATTAGGACTGGATGAGGTCTTTTTGGTAACGATCTTATCACCGGGCACTGTTCGAACCACGGTCGGTGAAATGCTCATTTGCTGGTTTAGTTGTCTGTGAAAAAAGTACGAAGTGGAGTTCGCAATCATTAATCTTTTTAACATTCGACATTGTCGAAATCCATGCCGCGAAATGAATATCCGAAGAAAAGCCGCTTGGACAAACGAGAGTGCGTGAAATGTTTATTAAACACCTTCATCGACGGGACAATACATCAACGTTGTGACATGCTAAATGCGAAGCGTGCTAGCTCCTCATTAAAAATGTTCTGGACATGACAGGTGGTATCATTTCTGTGAACTTCTACTTGGTCACTGCGCCGGCATTATCGACTCTAGCATTGGGACGGATTATTAATTCGTGTACCAAAGGGCACTATGCGAATTACTTCTGCGGGGAATTTTTCAAAAGCTGGTACTATGTCAGTGCATAAACAGGGCGTACAAAATCAATTTTTGAAAACGATTCATCCGCGGATCGGTTGCCTCACAATATTTGCGAGCAAGCAATGCAGCTGCAACCAAAGACATTTTCGGATTCACGAAAGCAGTCTCTTCCTCGCGAGCGCGCATTTCAGTCCAGAACAAAGTCGCCCAGTTCGTCAACACACCTCACAGAGGTCTGGCTGTTCGATCTCGACATCCTCAGGTCGTCTGCTGTACGAGATTCGACTCGTTCCTCCTGGACGAACAAACAAACAAACAATGCTTCAGAAGTTGCAATGCATTATTTGCCAGCAACGCGCTGCGTCGAAAGCCTTACGCTAATTGCTCTTGAAATGATCCAAGCACAATCTTCTTCTGAGGGTGCACAAAAAAAATTGTTGCGCGAACAAATGCATTCGAACGTGCAGGTTAGAAGACAGTTGGAGATAGCGCGGCAAAATACACAGCAAAGTAAGAGTTAAAAACTTCCTTGTAGATCTCAAAATGCTTTACTAAAAGAACGCAGCGCTTTGAAAACAAAAACGCAGTAACTTCAAATTTTCCTTTTCAAGGCGACGGAATTGACAACGTGAACTGAATTTATTCAAGCAAAACGGAACGACGTCGACGCATTTCATTTTTTCTCACAGTTTATTTTCAGTTCACCATTGCAGGTGCATTTCCTGCATCTCGACATGACAGCGATACCTTCGACTTTCGTCGTTGGGCTGCGAGGTTGAGTGCGATCAGCAGAGCAGGAAGGTTTGTCTGCTGATGTCGCTCGGATGGCAACTGTTGCTGAGCAAGCTCCATGAGTGTGCGGAGTCGGTCCGCCAAAGCCTTCGGGCTTCGAAGACCCAAAGCTGTGCAGTGAGCTTTCAAGATGGCGGATGTGTCCAGCTTGATTAAGTGAATGGTTCGGTAGAAACATCTTGAAAGAAAACCGTCGTTTCAAAGTCCTGTTCACTTTTTGTGGAAAATCGATAAGGAAAAGTTGGCAGGACATGGGAAAACGACTGACTGCGAAAAATTTCTGACCAAAATAATGGAAGTATGTGAAATTTGATGAAAAACACTTGATTGAGAACGTGCTTGCTTTATTCAAAACAACAGCAAAGCCTGTTTGAACCAAACGCAATGTACCGCACTCAGTCCTACCTTCCACTAAATGATACTTCAACAAAATGGTAGTTTGGCAGAAGATATACCGGACTTAAATTACATTATGATTGGACTCCTTGCTGACACAAACGCACGGGACAAGGTCAGGATCGTCGTTCTAAAGCGACAACGTTACGCCGGTGGCTTAGTCCTCCATCAAAGCCAGGATGAGCGAATGCACGGCTTGAAATATCACATTTTGCTCAATGTTATTTGTTCGCATGCGTGACGAAATAACTTGGAGGGTGTTGATAAGCGACGAGGTTTACGTGGTTTTTCGACCGACCAGGCTTGCCCTTGACGTTATTTCAAGTAACACTTTACGTGCTTGTAGTCAAGAATGAATGCGTCAGACCGTGAATAGTTAAGTCGTTTTGGAACACGCCTTCCTCAGTGGAAAGCTATCGCATCCGTCTAATCGCTGTAAGAAGAAAATCCGAATTTTCTAGAAACATCGTCAAAATTCATCTTAAGGTAAGAAAGAAAACGAAAAGTTTCTTGAAAATATTCTACGAAAAAGCAAACCAAGCACACTAGTCGTAACACGTTGGCATGTCAAAGGCCAGACGACTGAACTGCTAAACGAGAAGTACATAAATTAGCAAGACGTTCTCCTAATCAAGAAAGTAGGCGGCAGCACTATATTACAAGGTGATTCTTTAGGCTTCATATAGAAAGCATTTGCCGTTTCTCGCGGGTGGCAGTGAAGCAATCCAGGATTTCTCAGCGCATCAGGACAAACAACTTCGAGTGCATTGCTGAAGATTACCTGGTGGCGGTAGAGAGCTTCTTCGAAGGAAATGTTGAAGGGTTGAAAGTGAGGAACAGATTAGTTTCCTGATGTACAGACAACTGTTGACCATCGTCACCCAGGCAGGTCAAGAACGCCTTACAGGGAAGAGAAAAAATATTTAAAAGATTCAAAAGATAATATAGCAGGGTTGTCCATGGGAAATATTTTTCTGTCCCATTCCCATCCCATAGCAATTTATGCCTGTCCCGTCCCATCCCATGGGACGTTTCCCATGGGATTCCCATAGGAATGACATTCCCATGGACAAGCCAGTAATACAGGTCCAACAAGCTACGAAACCACATGAAAATTTTTGTTGAGTATAGACCAAATTACATAGCTTGAATATTTTTGTTAATGGACAGAATGATATGGACAGTAATCAGAAAAAAACACATAAACCGTTTCCGAGGTCCTGTAGATCAGATAGATATAACCTCGATCAGTTTATCACCGCAACCTTCGCGAAAGAAGGTTGCGCCAGACGAAACTTTTTGTTGGGTTTACTTGCAATTTGATTAGACATCATTGCGCGTCCGCTACCTGAGTTTTCACTTTTAAAGCAGAGTGCAAAGCAGTTGTGAATTCCATGATGATGCTCATTCTATCATCCGACAGCAAATGAACATCATCGAAGCATCCCCATGAACCATCACTGCACAAGCCCTGAAAAATAAGCTCTTATTGTCATCACACTGCGACCTGCGCAGGAGTTCTGCAAGCTTGAAACCACAATAATAATGAAAGCGACCTAGTTTTAAGAAACAGCACACAATTTCTTTTCCTACTGTTTAACTGCCTTTAGAAAATCATCATCCGTGTAGTTACACACAAACTACACAAAGCGAACAATTCGATCGCCAACATCCAACGGGAAAACATCGTAATAACCTGAAGCTTCCTGGATAAAGAAGAGAGTTCGGTCGAATCACTGCAGCTGGTCAGGTTCAAGTATTTCCCGAGCAGTGCAGCGAGACCTCGGACTGTTTCCGTCTTGCCGCTGCATGTGTCACCAACCACAGCCGAGCCCTGGCGCACATCATGGAAATGAGCGTTGCGGAAGGTTTGTGAAGTTGTGCAAAGAACAGTATCAGGCATTGCACATTCATTTCTATTACAGCTGGGGTAATAAAAACCAGAAAATTGACACAAAAAGCACAAGTCGCAAAAAAGAGCGCTGTTTGTGTTCGGGAAAATCCGCCTTGTGCTAGGGATGAGACAGAATACCGATACTTACCACTGATAAAAGGAGTTGAATAACAAGCAATATGTATGCTGGTAGGGGTACAAAAATATTTGCGTCTTGTGTAATTGCCGAAATTACACCCAACCTTTCGAAAACGTCAGAAAATCAGTCACATCGCAAGCCCAAGTCAATTTTGAAGTAACTGTTATGCTGCAAGAGTATATCCCACAAAACAGTGGTGACTCTTTCCTGATATGGAAATTGATCATATATCTACCCGCACTGACTGCTCTTCCCTGCACGTTGAAGACCACTGCAAGGGACAATCAAAGCACTGTTAAATTTTGAGGATAGACCGTGCCTAGTGACACTCGTACTGCTTCTAGTGCATAGCTGGCGCATCGGCATTAATGCAGTTTGAAACCTATGCAAGTATTATGCATTTTCAGGAAATATCGACGCATTAACAATTTTTATAACCGACATTTCACCTTACTGTATTGCTGAAACTTAAAAATGTCACATCCAATTTTTAGTTTAATAAGTTTTGCTGCTATATTTGTAACAAGGCCTTTTGCGCTTCCGTTGTTCATGCACCGAGAATGCTCTATTTCATTCAAGAAGTTTAGAAAATCGCTTTTTGCTGACTTTTGCAAATAAAATCGTCACAATTTTTAACAATGGAATTATATCCATGCGTTTTTTGGGTCAGCAACGTGAGTTGTAACTAGTTGCAACACAGTGTGGTGCAATTTGCAAAAATTTGCACCATAGTGCAGAAACTAGCCATTACTTTCTAAGAAAGCAAAAAGAGGAACAAAACGAATTAACGAAACGACAACCACGCCGATTCGAGTTAAACCAATTATACAGGCGCGACTATTACACATCACTGAAAAATTACGCAAAGTACATACGTTTCATGCTACAGCAAACGTTATAAAAAAAATGCAACATCGGATAGCGCGAAGAAACAGTTTCATTTTGGTAACTAAACAACAATGAAATTTGAATCGAGGACGAACACGGAAACTTACCTTCATCTCACACATGGCGATGCTCATTGATACGAAAACTTTCTCCGTACTTGGCGTCATAACAAAGTTGGACGTGACTCCGTA
>Ga0210059_1003740_pt1 | contig 24482 bp, 15 predicted proteins | sample Ectturendosymbi2_FD_188042 | JGI IMG/M metagenome (GOLD analysis project Ga0210059, IMG submission 188042) | Ecteinascidia turbinata endosymbiont from Florida, USA - Sample 2 (SPAdes) (version 2) | ecosystem: Host-associated > Tunicates > Ascidians > Unclassified | place: Key West, Florida...
CGAAGCAAGGCGTGTGGCTCTCACCACTTTGATAGTTCGTTTCACAGATTTCCTGGTGCACAAATCTTTATTTGCAAAAGGCTTCTGATTAGCAGCAGCAGAAAAGCTTTACGATGGCGCGACAGCAGAAACAGCCAACGTGGTCCGTGCGCTAGCGATACACAACTCGACTCTCTGAAAGCGTGGTGTCCGCGCCGATGGACAAAACCGAATAAAATGCGAATCGAGGCCATGCGCAAACGCAGTGGAGCGCGCACACACGAATTCCCTTGACGCAAATGACAAGTTGATACAAACCAGACCTCACGTACGGAATACAGTAGCGAGTAGGAAACGGCAAGTCGTAATGCGAAAAGGTGAATCCACTATAAGGGCATCTGAGAGAAATTTTACCAGGGGGTACAAAGACCGAGATCGGACAACTTCTGGGGTCCTCGTCGAAGCTTGTATAGCTTGTTTGTATAGTAATGAGAAAATAGATAAAACAGCTATCATGCTAGGAATCAGTTACTTTAATCCAAGTCGAAAGTACTTTTCCTCAACACTGATAACTAACATGTTAACCGTGATCCACCAGATACTGGTAAAAAAAACTCAACAAAACAAGTAAGGTTTTGTTGACCATTGATTTTTGGACAAATAGACAGATGCGCAGCTATATTGGCGTCCCTGTCCATTTCATTTCAACTTAAAAACTGCGCAATCAATCCTATGCTGGCTTGCAGACGATCGTAATCCGCAGTTAGAAGTAGTCAGCAATTTTGAAATTATTAACAAACGAATTTTCAGCGTTGCTGGACGAACGTTCAAGCCTGAGAGATGTCGTTTGACTGAGAAAAAATTTGAAGCCTTGATCTTTATCAGAGTATTTTCCGCTGATTTGGGGTTTTAGCATAGCCATCCACGCCTGGATTCATCACATTTCTCAAGTTTTTTTCTGACTGCTGATTAGTGTGTCACCTACAGAGGCCAGTGTGCCTCTTTCAGCTAAATTTCCCCTCCAGCTCAAACCTCTAGTTACAACACTAATTTATTGACTGCACGAACATTTCATTAAACAATTCAAGTGATTTTTTCCGGGGCTCGATCCTTACAGATTAGTAATTTCATTTATTGCGTTGGTTTATATCGAATGTTGTCTGAAAATATACGTACATAAAACCATGCAAATGGGGTTTGCTTTCTTTCTGAGGATGTTTCAAGAGACAAATGTAATCGCCATTGTAATCGTGATAACTTACAATGTGATCGCAATCGATTTCATTGTGATTTTGTTTATTCCTAATAGTAATCGAGCAGGTGGCAAGCAGTCGTAATCGACTACATTTGTGCTGCAATCGCTCCATGTCTGCTGACAATTAAATATTTAATTATTGTAAATTCTGCCAAATTACCGTCAGAAATGCAAACAAGTCCACATTATTGCGACGTACTTCCGACAGACACAAAAGTTCATTATCAAAGTTACAGTATATATTCACGAGGACGTTTTGTGACCTACAGATGCCCAGATGTGATGGCAGATAGTAGGAAAGATTCACCTAATTTTGGGCTTCCTGGGATTTTTTGTTCAGATCTGCGTTTTTTGGTGAGTCTGTTTGTTTTTTTTCCAAAAATTTCATTCGCAGTTCTGGGTTTGGCATCAATTCCCTAGACATTGGGTAATGTACTTGAGTTTTCTTTTACAAGTATGGGAAATGATTTGCGCTTTTATTTAACTCTCGTGGCGACCAACTGCAGTGGAGAATTTTATAAATTTAAGATGGTATAGAATGAACAAAGGAGCACCATTAGGCAAAATATTAAGCTGAACAGCCAGATTCTGAAAAGTATAGAGTAGGGTCTCAAATTCAAATTGCCCCGAGGGCCAAATAAGGACTTATAGCGAAAGCTTAACGCCGCAGTATGACCACCCGAGGACCGCATTATGACATCGAACCTTACTAGAAAGAGCTGTCATATCTTATTTCCTGCGAAAGGAATCGCGAGTTACAGGCAAATCGTTCCAACTTTCTCTATGTTCGTTTAAAAGAAACGTGTTTATTCGCTGATCGAACACTTTTAAACACCGATGAATAAAGTAAATAACTTCACTGTGACGTATTTGAAAATTCCCCAAAAAGCATAGTGAGCGCAAAAAATGCCATTGCGGGCCACATGTGGCCAGCGTGTTTGAGACCCCTGGTATATAGCATGAATTTTATGTGAAATAGGCACTACCAGTATCATAAAAAAATTCGCTATGGCAAAATCTACAAAATGCAATCTTAAGCAGTAGGTTTGCTGCCTTTGACAATCGATTTTGTCACTTGTACTGAGACTGTACTGTCCAGATATAGCAATGATCAAATTTGTTATGAGTCTGTCTGTCTGGAAACGTTAATTAAGGTCTCTGTGCTGTATTTGTGAGCTGTACAGTATTGTACTCTTTCTTGGTAAAAAGATACGTATATACGTTTTTGGAAAATAGAATATGTAACCTATAATGTCAACCAGTGGCTATTTATGGCCAGGTTTTTCGTACTTACAAACTTCAGTATGCCTCATGGTAGTCACATGGATGCCCACACAATTTATGATTCAAGTGTATTTTTAACTTAGAGCCCGCGCTGTTAATATGCTACAGGACCCGCGCTGCCTTAATACGACAATGGGTGTATGCCGATTGATTCTGGCTTTGACATCGACATACAGCAACATTTACTTGCTTTTCCACGTCTGCGTCAATTGACGCATGCCGTCCTCTCGCACTCTAGGTTGTAGACACTTTGATTTTTTTAATAAAATTAAAAAGTTGAAATTCACAGGATACCAACCAATATAAAAGTAAAATAGAAAAAGTCATAAAGTTTCATGGCTGCACTACTTACCACTTCAAAGTTATATTCACTCGTATATGTCAAAAGTGCGTCAATTGACGAGTCCCGTCCTAGTGTTAAGAAAAAATGTGTACTTGTTTCCCGAAAGATGCAGAAAGTCTAGCAACGTATGGTTGCGTGCTTTGATGCAGTCATGATGTTTGCATTCGTCCTTACGCTTTGAACATTACAACAGCATTTTACTTGGTGACTGTGTGTTCGGGCATTGCAGTATTTATTCATTTGAGGGCGTGTCATGCCACAACGCATTCGTACTTTAACTGGCCTCGACTAGTTTAGGAATTAGCGTCCTACTCTGCAGTAGTGTTGTACCAAAGTGTTACCGGTTAGCGAACAATACTATTAAGAATGTGTCTGTAACCCTTGGATTCAGCCTCCAATGCCGTTGTAAAACATTATGTTTTGTCTGTTTTTATCAACCTGCGTTATGTAGACAGTGTGTGTTTGTAGTACTATGGACCTCGTGTCTGCTAGCAAAATAAATTCATTAATTCATTCAATCGAATAAATACGGTAACCGACAATGAAAAACAAGATCCATTTCATTTGTTTCTGAGGGTTTGATTGTGATGTTGAAGATGCTTATTATTCCTTGTATCTTTAATCAGCACAAAACATGAATTGTGTAAGTTTGAGGGGTGGAAAGAGCGGCACATTTATGTTCGGCCCTGGGCCTCTCTGCACCACTGCGCTGCTGACTTCAGTTTTTTAGGAAATTTTGGTTCTTAGTCTTTGCTCTCCCCTGCGGACCCCCACGAGGTTGAACATGAAATGAGATTGTGTTTAAGTAACGTCGCGATTTCATGAATTTCCAAAGCTTGGTAAAAAATTGCGAAAGCATCCGTCCAATTGGTCATTGAAGCACGTTTATAAATCATTATTTTCTGTACACATTTTGCTCTTCGTAGTTAATATTTGCTTTATAGAAGTTTATGTACACCTTCAGGTTTAGGCAGGGCCCGATTAAATGAACGCGAGGCCCCGGGCAAAATCGTAACCGCGAGGCCCCCTAAAACTGCGTAGCGTTTCACATGCCCTCGTTTCAACTTTGCAGAAGCACCGGTCAAAACTGATACGATTTGGCAGCCTACACTTCAGAGACAATTAGGGATGATCATGTCGGCGGTTCATATGTGGTTGATTTGTTCAAACAGAAAGTTGTAGGGCTACAAAAAAACGATATTCTTGCTACTGTTGCAACCTCTCCGGTGGTGTTGCGTTGATTGTGTGATTCACCACGAACGGGATGTGCGTGAAGAACAACACCATAGATATATGTGGCGCGAACAAGCATTAATAGAGTGATCATGGCATGCGAACTCTAGTGTTGCTTGCTGCCACAGTGCGAAGCTTTGCGCATATGCCGCTCGGGATTTCCGATCGCAACAAAATGGTGCTGTGACCAGGATGTGAAGGTTGTGCGGAGTTCAGCCTTCACACAAAGAACGTGCGATCGGTGCGGTTCTTTGTAAAAAGGAGGGGATGTTGTTGCAACCTCTATGGTGGTGTTGCGTTGATTGTTTGATTCACCACGAACGGGATGTGCGTGAAGAACAACACCGTAGATATATGTGGCGTGAAGAAGCAATAATAGAGTGATCATGGCATGTGAACTGTATTGTTGCTTGCTGCCACAGTGCGAAGCTTTGCGCATATGCCGCTCGGGATTTCCGATCGCAACACTACCGTGACGCTACAAAACAATATGTTTGTCATAGACCCTCTAACCATCTTTGCTGCACAAATCGTCCATTCACATATGCATTGAGGAAAGATATGTCTACACTTTCTCGCAGATCCAAAAGGACACCGTTTAGAAAAAATGTTCTCAATGAAAAATCGCGCAAAAGCAAGTTGAACCGTAGTACTGCAGTTCAAGATTGCACAAAATTTCCTACTTTAATAACAAATGTACTCACTAGCGTACGGAGGGGGGCACTGTGCCATGCCCCTCCCTCAGAACCTAAAAATTAAAAAATGTATAAACACTATGCGTATTTTTAGGGGTAAATGCGTATTTTTAGGTGTAATTTGTGTATTTTTAAGTGCAATTTTGCAAAATTTTCCCGGGGGCATGCCCCCGGACCCGCTAGAGTGGTCGGCCTAAGGTTGATTTGTGACGTCACACGATTGTGACGAAACTTGGCCCCCCTCGGAAATTTTCTGCGTACGCCACTGAATGTACTCCTACAATCACGGGCGTCAGAAGGATTTCTTCCAGGGGGGCACTAGGGGATTTTTCCAAAAATTTTCCAGAGGGGAGTGCAAAAGTGATGAAATTTGTTTTTTCCCACTCAAAACTAAAAAAACAACTTTTTTTGCTGAAAATTTCGAAAGGGGGCGGGGGGCAAGGCCTCCTCTGCCCCCTTCCGACGCCAGTGCCTACAATTAGTGAAAGATATCATCAATGGAGCATGTTAATAGCGTTATGAAAAACGTCTTGAGCAACAAAAAGGTCGTCCAAATGTTAATGATTGCGTTGCAGAAAAAAAATTGGAAGAAGAACCACAGCATAATTAAATCAGTATTCCAATTATTGATTCAATGCAAAGAAGCACACTCATATGTATTTGCTCGTAACAAAAGCTTTCTGGGTTTTTATTGTCCGAAAATGTTTGTTTTGGTGTGAAATCTGGGTTTATTTGAAATCACTGAATGGGAGCCCTGCATGTGACAGTTGAACACATACATCTTGGGAGGTAATGCAGCGAGACCGTGACACTGGTGATAGCGGTGAGCCACGTATAGTTTTACACTGTGTGAAAAGAAGCATGAGTATATCTGTAGCAATGCTTCCACAAGTTTGAAAAATCCATTGCTAGTGTGAGACTGTGATCAGCGTGCCCGGGTGAATAACTTAATCAAACGACTCTTATGCAAGCTTCTTTTCACACAGTATAAAAATGCGTGGCTTGTTAGAATAGGTCTACGAAGACATGTGGGAATACGTCTTTATCGCAAAGGTTTACTTCTGACTTCTTAGTGAGCACGAAGTGCAAAGTGTATTTGCTGTGGCGGGTTTTCGCAATTCATCTTTTCAGTTTTTTAAGCCTGTGTGGTGTACTACCTTTAGCAAGTTGTGCGATAGTTTTGCCATTGGCAACATATATTTCTACTTTTCATTTTTTGAAACAGTTTTGCGAGAGTGCCTAACTTTCTTGTTTTTTCACCGCTCGTGTTGTTTTGGCTGTTGATTTTTCTAAATTTTGACTTAATTGTAGAAAGTGCTGGAAAAATGGATATTAGGCAGTTTATGAAAAGAAAAAGCATTTCTGAAAGCCGAGGTGTAGAAAGCATTTCAGACAAAAGATTGAAAATTGAGGTTCAAACAGCACAGCCTAATGGGATAGTAAGGTTAAAGCGTTTTGTGAACGTCTATTAGCATTGCATCGTTAACAACCTGAAGAGGATAAGCAAAATTGCAACGTTGCCCTCCTGGAAAAAATTCTGCGGACGCCCATGGATGCACTGACTTCGATCTGATTCTTGGGTCATGATGCGTGGTGCTGTTTGGTTTAATTCTTTCAAACCACGCAGAAACGATAAATGCATATTTTGACAGTTTCCTTAATCTACGGCAGATACTAGACGCAGTAATCAAAAAGCTACATGTTTGACGCATGGTGAACAGCCTAACACCATGAAAAAGCAGCAAAGGAGTGTTTTGGCATTCAAGCGCGAGGCCCCGGTTTGCCCAATGCGCGTGGCATTTGCCCGGTTTGCCGAATGGTTAATCCGGCCCTGGGTTTAGGTAATGTATATTACTGGAGACGCATGCAGCGTACCAGAAGGATTTTATTTTTTAAAAATTAGGGTTCGCTTCAAAAACCTTTGGGAAACACCGCGTTAAAACGATAAACGTTTCCAAACATAAAACTCCATCGATTTTTTTATAAGTTGAAGATATTTCCATTTTCTATCGGATATTCACAGCACATTAAAGGCCACTTGTGAGAGAATTAAAGATAGGATTGTCAACAGCAAATAGATAGTTCAAAGCAGCAGCATGAAGCAGAGACAGGAGTACAATTATATTCGCAGGTGAAAGGTTGGGCAAAGTGTTTCAAAAGGTTTTCGAATTTGGAAATATTTGCCAAAATTTGAACAAAATGTGATGACGACCGTTTGTTTCTAGTTATGCTCAGGTATTCTGGAAAATATTAGGCGAAAATGATCTAATAATACAATAAGTGCTTTAGACAAGAACAATTCGCCGTGCTTTCGACAAGTTAGCCACGATCGAAATGAGTGTGCAACTATAAGTACATTTAATTCATCTAACCTTATCTTGACAACTGTACAAAAATTATGGTGTAGACTTCGTTTAAAGTATGTAAAGGGTGAGGGCCTATTTCAAACGTCCCAGCAATTCTATTTCACGAAATACAGTAAGTGTTGTTTTCACAGATGTTCTAAATCACTTGCGCATGTTTTGAAATTAGCAAAAAGGAAGAAGCAATGTCTGGCATGAGTAAACTGCGCCAGGCAGTCTAACTTCCCGGAATTTCTATTTCATAATTTACGACCACCCTCTGCCTTTGTGACGGGTGCCATATGCTTTGTGAAGATGCGAGAGCCAACTCCTGACCAGTGCACCAGACACGAGGACTGAAGCTCCACGGTCTGCTTCACCCCATCGTATGAAGTACTGCTTAATTGTGTCTGTTTCTTAGCGAATTGTTTAATAGAAACTGCAACTTTCAAAAGCAAAGACATGAAAACTGCTGGAAATTTTTTTGTCTGCTTTTATTTGAAAAAAGCTTTATTTCATACAAGGTATGGTAGGAAAATTGCTTTACCGCTTTTAGTTTCATTTAAATGCAAGTACTTTTGGCCATAAACGCCACGCGCAGCATTGATGTTGGTACATTTCCAACTTTACTTTCCTTCCGACAGTGACTAACCACTGCGTATTTTATGTCTTATCATCCAACTGCATAAGAAACTTTACTGTTACCTGCAAAACGTCTTAACACGTTTCTATGCCCATGTGTGTATATATCGAAGCGAAGTAGGCCCCTAGTTTATAAAAATGCTTACCTATTCTGTCGTCATTTTTAATGGGGACCACTCCTGACGCTTCGTCCCCTACCGCAACATCCTGGTGACAAATTTCCGTGAAGTCAACTCACGGCAGGATGACTCGTTTCTCAAGCGACAGCTTTTGCAGCAAATTTGCTGGCTTCTCGATGATTGCGCAAACACTCATTATATAAGGTCATCCGGCGTTGCTAACAAAACTTGAACACGCAACGCAACCTATTGATGAAAGCTTTGCAAGGCTTAGTTGGCTTCATTTTAAGCATATGTTGACTTTATCTACAAGCAGATTCTACAAAACCTTCAGTCAGAACCACGGATGCCTGATTCGGTTTACCGTCTACTACAGGCCCCTTTCCACTCTTAGAAGTTCCATCTTTAGTATGGATAACTGACCGAATGTCCCCAGATCAATCAAACTTTCAACATCCAATCGCAAGTTATTTCAGGTGAACCTCCCTGCGGCAGCACGAGACTACAGCAATACGTTCTTTTTATTGGATGGTGCCTCGTGTTTTCAAGTGAAGTAAGTGTGCAAGCTCCCGTAAACCAATGAACTGTGATGGAGAACGCGTGTACACTTTTTGGTGACATGCGCTTCTACAGCGCTACGTAAGGTGGCGTAGGATGGAGCTTCCCGTGAAAGTTCTTAGTCTGAAAAAATGTTTGGTATTACGTATCGTCAACAACATGCACACATTTAGCTTCTACGGCGTGCTAGAATAGAGTATCTGAAATGAACAACCAACCAACCTTATCACCAAAAAAGACAAACAAACCACTATTTATTAAGATTGTCTTTTTATTACTACTATTATTTTGAAAATAAAAGACGAACGGCGTTTAACTATAAGCACAAGTGCCCCGATTAGCGTACAACAGCAATAGGGATGTGACAGCACAGTAAACAGCACAACACCAGTATACGAGCATTTACTTCACAGTGAAGAATGGTACGCACTGCGGTGGACTAACAAGCGAACGGACCGGCAATATTGGCGATAAAGGTTGACATTCAACCGCGCAAGCGAATGCCAGTAACACGTTAAATTACCCGGCAATTCATGCGCCACGACGCCGATTACAAAATCGCGCTCTATTAACAGCGCTCCAAAGCCAATCGACAAAAACCGGCGATGCGAAAGCGCGAACAGTTGCGGTTTGCTGGATAACAAAAAACAGCACACGGCCGAAAGCAAAATTAATTCGGCTGTGTTTGCGATAGCACCGCTGTAACATTTCGTCGCGCGCTTCAGCGGAAATACGATAACAGTGCACGGCTCAGCACATCCCGCTGGCGCAGGCCGCAAACACGTTTCGCCCGCGCGGCGACGCACGGGTTTCGCACGAGCAACATCGCTTCGCCACAGTACGTTGCAAGAGTTGCCGGAAGTCGCGGCGCTGCCACCACCGCTTCGTTCGTTCGTTGTGGAAGCGAACGAAACATCCGACTCGTTTTAGCGGAACAGCTAATAAAGACGGTAGTACGCTCGGGCTTGCGTGAACTCGCCGACACACAAACGACGGCAACACAGCAAGGACGGGGGCAGCAACAAGCGAGGTGCACTGAAGGCGCAGGCGAAAAGCACAAAGACGTCGTACCGAAATTTTCGAGCAAAGTCCGGCTCTCGAGTAATACAATACCCGCTTTCAAGCCGAGACGCTCCAAACAGTGGATTTACATAGGGAAAAACGTGAAAAAAGATATCGCGAGCTTTTTATCTGAAAAGAAAACACCATATGATTAATTCGACCAATTAGCTGTTGGTCATGAATGACACCGGGAAAACAGAATCTCTCGTTTTTACAGCAAACTGTCTTTGGAAATCGCTAGAAAGTAATCTTTCAGCAAGGGTGGCACACGGCTGTTGCCATACCAGAACAGCACTAGCATTGTTATAAAGATGACATATGAAATGACGTTGACCAGACTGGTGTTTCAAAACGGACAACGAGTACAAATTACAACAACAAACTGTCACCGCGAACGGCCCGTCACCACCAACTCTCAATATCTACTAAACAACAAGAAGTGTGCTAAAGAAGCGCAGTTCCCTAAAAATAGCCACTTTCATGTGTGCGTCCATCTAAATTTGCAAGATAACAAGTTGTGCCAAGGTTGTGTGAGTTGCCAAATATCTGCTGTTTGTTTATGGCAGAAGTTCGGAACTTTATTGCGCCCCACGGCTTAAAAACTCAAATTTCCCACACACACCCCTTTTTAGTAGTTTCTACACCAAGGCAGAAATTATTAAAAAAACACACAAACCAATTGTAGGAGCAAGCACACGACACGCAAAAATTGCTGATAACTGGCGGTAAGTTCACATTCGCAATGTGCCCGATCTGTTGCCTTCAACCCAATCAGGCTACCCGTATCGGCCGCTTAGCGACCTCGCGCCCTTGACTGGGAAGGCCTCGTTATACGAACATTGCTTGCAGTGACAGCTGTCGAGGTGACAGTTTTGCGGAACAGTATTTCATAGAATAAAGTTTAGGAGCCGCATATAAGAGAACAATGCTTTGTTTACACAGAGCCTGATAGCCGCCTCCTGACTTGGGCCACGCACTGCTGCTTCCCATTAAATATTAGCCACGTGTGTCGCATCTTTGACAGGTGTTCAACGCCATCATTTTCCTGTCTGATCATCAGCTTTCTGCTGCACCCTGACCGATCCGTGGAGAAATTAATGATTGAAACAAATGCATTGCCAGTCACATCTTATTTCAGGCTCACAGGTAGTGGAAATTCGGCCAAACATGCTCGATGTAAGCGAGCTCGGCGGCGTCGATCGCAAAACATTCCTGCACATACGCAGGTTGCAGCAGAAGCGCAACGGCGGTGCACTCGTCAGCAAGACGCAAAATCATTCATTCATCATCACTTCTGGGAAAACGGTCACAGCATCAGAAATACCGCGATTTCCGTTTCCTTGCAGCCTGCACGCACGCAACGCATCACGACCGCTCCCGTGCATGGAGAGACTAGAGCCTTGCTTGTCCCGTGCCAATTCAGTAATGCTGCATCAAAACGAAACGTTGGGCCAGGCTGGATGGGCTACGCTGCAAGACCCATAGAGCACGCTACATGGCAAACATCCCACCCCACGGCAAAGTAATATTCAATGCGCATTCACTTGCCACAGCTTCACCACGCAATGTGCAGTGACAAGAATAACGGCTGCATCCTGCAGCGTCAATTCACCACCTTTTATGAAGACAGAGTAGAAAACTCGCGGCAGACTTCACACTCGGCAAACCATAGTGTTCCAACTGACACGTTCAATTCGAAAAACACTACCTGGGCGTAAAATTATGACGCCGGAAACTTAAATGCAAGAATCAAAAGCACTCGGTACTGTTTTGCAGTGAGCAGTACACGAGGAGCACGTATGAAAAGCTCGTGAGGACAGTGGGTGTTCGCAGCTCGCTACAAAAGTAGCAACGTTGTCGTTAAGAAAACTCTAGGAAATTAAATGTGTCGGTGTGCAAATCTATCAGGGCAACAAACCAGGTTTCCAACTGTCTCGAACCTACGCCGGTTTGCAACGAATTATTAGCAACGACAACCATCATTTGCTAGCCATTGCAACGGACATCAGCGCGATGCTTTACGGAACTATCTGGAATTCTTATCTGAAAGTTTAGGTGAATTCGCATTGGCTAAAACAAATCGCATGTTAATGACAAGAACTTTTATGCTTACTTTTTAAAAGTTTTTTTTTAATACGAAATGTTACACTCTGTTTTAAATGATAACAAAGCTACGTTTTAAAGTGAAAAACAAACAATTACGCATTTGTATTAACACGATTACATAGTTTCACAGGTCATCAGCTTACGGTTGACACGAACCCCTTCACAGGAAATGTGTCAGGATTATCTTTATATTCTATCGTCACCAATGTGCTTTACCAGATCCACCGCGAAAGCAGAGAAACGACTCCAAACACAAACTGATCAATTCAAGTATTGCGTAGTATAACGCACTGCGAGGATATTCTGTGAATAAACAATTTCAGACAATCAAATTCCACCAAAAATATCACTACGAATCTACGATTAGCAGAAAGGTACCATTTTTTTACCAGAAACGATGAGTGAAGTTTATTATTATTAGCCTTCGTTTTTGATAATAAGTAGCCTTCGTTTTTGACAATGCTGCCAGATCAACCAACGAATAAGCAACAACGATCTCGAACTCGTCCGCCTTTTGCAACGCATTTCATCTCAGTATTATTCTTCAAATCAAACTATTTCACCTAGCCCCAGTCCAGCATCTACGTTACAAGGCCAAAACAACAAGCACTGCACACACTGTAGGAACTAATTACTTTGGAAATGACTCTATCTCTATATTCAACGACATTTCTGTGAAAGACACTGCTTTCTCAGAGTATATGCAACGCCAAAATATGATAATGCATTTGAGGAAAATCATGAGGAACTATTGTGAACAAAATGAATTTCGTAAAACACTTAACTTGCTACAGAATTTAAAACGCAAAGCGGGCAAAAATAATTAACTGCCTTGCCATGCACACCACTAGCGACCGCACCAGACTCACACACTCCAAACAACTTCAAAAAAATCAGTTGCCAAATTTTACTTCGCTTGAAACTTCTGAGGCCTTAGAAATGCTCAGTTTAATATAAAAAAAAGTGAATCAACTCAGTCACAAGTTTTCAGCGCACAAGAACTCCACCAAGCCTTGATGTATCTTGAAAACTGCCAAAAATGAGCCAGGCACGTATTTTCGCTACGTTTAGCAAGCAAACATTTAATAACGCTCAACCTTCGATCCTTAATATCAAACATTTTACCGGAATGCTCAATAGGGTTAGCAAGCGCTCCAAGCATTATCTGTCAGACATCATGCCACGCTGACTGGTAAACGCGCTGCATTAACGAATGCTAACACAACACTTCTCAGCCTATATGTGATAAACACTGTACTCGCACACATTCGACCATAAAAATGTATCTGAAGGAGAGAAAAAAAGACCCAAGTAGGGCAAGCAGCTATAATCCCACAGCCACCGACAAGCTTTTTTCTTTGCGATTCACTTGCAAGCTGCACTAATAGAAGATCGCCGGCAGATCTAACGTGATCATGCAACGCTAAAGTCGTTGCGTGGCTCGATGCGATGGATGGAGCTTTCCTGGCATTGTCGTGAAGAGTGGAACCTAGTCAAGGAGGCGACGAGAGCAAAGTGATGATCAGGATGAGCAAACGTCGCAAAACAATGACAACCTGCAAGCGGGGTGATGCTTACGCTGCACGAAAAAAACAAAACTTTTGCGTGCAAATAAAAAAATTCACATGCGAACACTAATCAACACTGATTATTACAGGAACTTGAATAAATGACCACAACAATAAAAACGAAGCACAATCACTGCAAAGCGAACAACAACTACCAGTTTCACCGCCGCTACAACTACGCTACGCCTCTTGCACATTAGTTGCATATACATCAATACCTATTCACTGAAAAACATTTGCTGTATCTTCAACGAAACTAACCAGACTGTTCGCACACAAGCGGATAATCATGCGCAACCAACCGCGTCGACAGCGGCGCGGGAGTCTCTGTGGCGCTTGGGCACGAGGCCCAGTGGAGTGTTTCAACCGTAAAAGCAGTTCGCTTGTTTCATTTTTTTACAACAAGAAATAACACTTAGTAGTGCCTCAAACGCAGTGCCTCGGGCAAGTGTCCCCCACACCCTCTCGTGACGCCACTGCATTCAAACAAGGGCACGTCGTATGGCTTTTCAGCGCTTGTGCGTATTACCCCAGACGCCAGTAGTGTTGAATCAAGAAAAAATTTCATTTGACATAAATATCATGCACAAACCACCTGATACAAGTTCGAAATTATCAAAAACTTGGGCAACCGCCAAGTGTCCGTAAAAATAAACCACCACCGGCCAGCAGTGCATTAAGTCTAACAGTCCGCTTGTCTCGGCTGGTGGCAAAATTGGAGGAAATGGAATTTTAATAGCAAATAGCTCAAATATGTTAGTCAACACTGCACGAAACGCAAGCTGCGTCTTCATTTGTTGCAAGAAACAACAACACCATCGTGGACTTCCATGCGGATAAGTGTCCGCCTGTTGGTGGGTTATCCGACAACATACTAGTGTATCACAAATTCTCATTATCCTCATGGAAGTGTTTACTTCTCGCCTCAACGCTTTGGTGATTTAGGCGTTGGTTCATTTTCTTCATCTTTACCTACAAAAAGGAAATATATTTATGTCAGCATTATGAACACCCAGTAGGTTGAGACTTGAAAAAAAATTCAACTAAAGCAACGAAGTTTCTGAATAATGCAAGTCAACAAAAACAATGTGTGGTTTAACGCAAAATCACGTGAAGCCAAATGAAAAAATGTTTTCGACGAAGCTAATTCAACTGGAAAACAGAGTTAAGCAGAACTGGCAAGTACAGAACTTACACGGTTAAATTCGCCAACACCCTAACAATTTTAACAGCGCTTAACAAAGTCATGAAGTTTACCATACCAATGAATTATTTTTAATGCAATTCAAGGAAGCTGTATCAACACAAACTCATCAATTCTTCACAAGCACTTCACAACGTTGGGAATAAGGTCACCGAATCGCATGAAGTAGGAAAAAATACCGGAAGGGAACTCTCACTAAATTAGTCGATTTGCAGTTTTCATCTGGATCTGGAAAGACGACAGGAAACAAAAGGGCCGACTTGCGCATGCGTTGGCACAAATCCAACAAAAGAGATTTTGGAAATATCTCACATCACACTTTTGTCAACGTTTTTTGAGCAAGAATTCTTCACATTTCCGGAGAATAAAACAATAAGCAATGAAACCTTTGCATAAGGAGGGAACCTCTAACAAACCCAAAATTTAAGCTGAGGGAAATTGCTCAGGACAAAAACGCTATCATCTGGGTGGGCTTGTTTAACCGTGCCCAGTCCATTCACGACGTCACAGCGTCGGTACGCCACTTTCAAAGCGTGGTCAAACAAACAGTCAGGTTGCCATCATGACAGACATTTAAATTGTGTAGCTTGGCAACACGTGTCTTGCTGAAAGCGTAGTAAACTCAATGGAGCGTGCTGCTATGTAACCGGCAATCCGCTCAGGCAGGCAGAACACCACAACTAAGCGATCAATTCGCAGATGCTTGACCTGACGAAAACCTGGCTCCAGTTCGTTGCGGTAAAACGCTGCAGCAATACTTTATGACAACCCATTTGCACGGAACAGATAGACTTCAGTTGAGGTGTTCGGTTGATACTTTAGCATGAAAGATCGATCAAGCCAATACGGCTTTAAAATGTCATAATGTGATGAGCTTGACAAAAAACGATTCAAACAAAACCATGCCATGCGAACTCTACACACATACTAACGGAATTTCGCAGGAAAATTCTTGTTGTAACAGTTGACTCAGCGACCTCTGTTGAACACGAAGTACCGTTGTTCAAAGAAAAAATAGTGCAACAGTGCTATTAGCATATATCTATTGAAGTATAGGAAAGAAGCATATATGCAAAGCAGAAGCGTCAGAAAAGGTATTTTGATTTTTGCATGTACAATTCCTACATTTGAGAAAGGCATAAACATACCTTCCACAGAAGATCGGTTTCTTTTTAGTCCAGCAGTTGATGTAGATTCTGCACTGCAGGTAGACAAGGGTGAACTAGCTGGGTTTGATGTATCACTGCAGCTGCTTCCAGGTAAATTAGAAGACACACTGTCTAAATCAGTGGGAGCACTGCCTTCATCATGAGGAACATGCAGTAATGGAGTGGGGAAGTTAAGAGGTACAGGATTACTCCACTCATATTGTCCTGACAGTCGGGTGTCAGTGTCAGGATCAAAATTCCACCGTTCCTGAAAACGCTTGCTTTCTCTTTTCTGCAACTCGTCAACTTCTTTTGCCAAGTCCTCATCTACCAAGTTTTCATCTCTTCCAAACAAGTTTTTCCTGACAGATTGAGAACTGGGAATTTTTTGAAAGCCCCTTCCTTTTCCTGGAGGCTGATTTTCTGTCATTGTTATTCTTCATTTATCAATGCACAGCTCATCTGACTCCATTATGCAATCTTTTCAGTGTACCACATACTTTAAACAAAAGCCAAAACAAGCAAATTTGAATAATAATATTGTGTTGTTTAGAGACGCTGTAAAGTAACAGGAGCAATTACTTAGAATTGACTATTTTATTGAACTTTTGATGCACATTGAGCTTGTGTTGGTCCTACACAAGCTGACATACAGAGCAGTTTTTATCTTATCAGAAGTAAAAGCTCATTCTTCTTCAAATCTAAAGGAGTCTTCTTAAAAGTATTTAAGGATATTTATTATCACCTACTACGAATTAATAGAAACGCCATGAAGCACAGCTACTTTGGATATTAAGAAAAACAAAAAGCTCTTTACCTTTGCACTTTTTTAGAAGCATTTTAAGCTTTTCTTTGCAAAATTTCTAGCATGGTAAGAGTCTGCTTTTAGAACACTAAATAAACTTTTTAAATACTCTTTTTATCCAATGTCATTTAAGGCATGTTCTAACAAAATTAAATGAACTTGCTCCCTAAAAAACAGTGCCGACAGTTTAATAACAAAATATGCTTGTTTGAACCCAAAACTCAACAACCAGACTAGCAATTTTGTGACAGACTATATTTCCCTTATAAAAACCCTGAAAAAATTACTTTTCATAAACATTTAGTTTTTGTCTGAGCATGTTGTGCATATGGCTTGTATGTTGGTGAGAAACTCAATCAAATTAAACAGAAATTTTCTGCAAGCACATTACAATGCTATCAAAAGTTTTAGTCTATCTTTTACAACCAGAAATGAATGTTTGTAAACTCAGTTTATCTGCTGCTTACATTGATGGCAGAAATCAGCTAAATAAAAATACTATCACAACAAACTGCAAAAAAACTGGATGTATTTCAAGAACTAAAATTATTTTGTCTTGTCACAGCTTCCTGAATTTTAAATGAGCTGCAAAATCAAAGTCTACTTGGCATACCAAAAAAATAATATACTGTACCAGCAAGTCATTACGTTTTCATAGTACCAACTTGACTAACGTTCATTCAATCAAAACATTTTTCTGTTATATTTTAGTAAAAGTGAACTTCAAACATCAGAAACAAAATAATTTACTATTATCTCTATTCATACAACATGCTCTTTCATTTTAAAGTTCTTTGAACAGTGAGAAATAAGATAACATTTGCTACCAATAGTTTTATACTGAATTGTTGTTGACCTGGCATGAGTCTGGATCATTTTTTATGTATATTTATATGCTGATGCTTTGAATGCATTTTAGATCAGTTCTGGCTGTCTATACAGGCACCTAGCACTTGCATATACTATAAGTGTTCAAGTAAGTACTCTTCATGATGGGTGTAAGCAAGGAATCGATCAGCAAATTTTCAATCGGAAATCTATTTCACACAAGATTATGCATCCTCAGTCCTTATTCAAGAAGATGATTATATATATATATGGATACTATGGATCAAAACTAATTTTGCTGTGAAAATAGCTGGTACCTGATTTTTGTATGAGCATCTTCTTTGAGTAAACTGTGATATAATATGCTAATCACTATGCTTGATCATAGCCACAGTCTCACTACAAAGGTTAACACTTCACCTGATTAACATCTTAAGCAGACTGCAAACTGTGATGATCATAAACAAAACAAAATGTGTAATGTAGATTTAAGAACAGTTTTGTTGCTTCTGCATATGAAAAAATGGCCACTACATTTACATCAGCTTGTCACACCTTTCAAACTCAAAGCACGCATTGCTCAAAAAGATTGATAGGGGTCAGTATTTGAATCAACAGCAAGATATACTTAAAATATTTACTTGTCCCAAGCATTTTCACGTTATACATTTGCTTAAGCACTAACTTTCATTTGAGTGAACAGTACCTCATTTATGGAATAAAAAATTAATTGACAATTAGAATACTGAAGACTCCTTGGCAGAAAAAACATAACATAGTGTGAGAAAGGTAGATTTAATCTTAACAACATTTTCAATAGGGCAAAATTGTTAGAATGTACACCACGCAACTATGAAGACATGGAAATAATCACAATAAGTTTATCAACTTACTTTAGAATAAATTTAATACTATTTTTTTGCAAATCATTTAATTTTTTATAAACTTAAATTACCTTTGACCTTGCAATTGCATTCAGGTGTATGATAAAAATAATGTTAGATGGAAAAGTAATCTGGGTAAACTTGGGAAAAACCATAACCATACTTCTACTTCCACAATATGTTTGCAACAAAGAAAAAAACATGATGTAACATATAGTTTTAAGAAAAGACAAATATTATAGGTTGTAATAAAGTGCATTTCATGAGTTAACTTCAATTTTTGAACTTTGACAATAATCCTAACCAAAAACTCACAAGTATCTGATCCAACACAATGTATGATATATACCATCAAAGATCACAAGGTCTGTTGTTTGTGATGCCACCACTTTTTGTTCTGGATATGTCTAAAAATACCTAAGTTAAGGTATCATGTTTGCTTTCAAATGCAAAATAATTAGCAACTGATAAGGATGGTTCATGCTGAGATTATTTGGTTAATGCAACCAACTGATGCATGAATACTTGCAAAATACACTACGGGGTAACTTGATAGTTAAAAATACTATACATAATGATAGAAACTCGAATTGACCCATCAGTTTTTTCAGATTGTAATTATACATAGTATGTAGTACAAACCAACAATATATATATATATGATATATGTTCAAATGGCCCGCCCTGCTATCATGCTGCATAATTCAACTTAAAACAACAAACTCTTTAAAATAAATGTTTTCTAACGATCAGTCTAAAGTATAAAACTAGCCTAAACGAGGGGTGAAAAATGTTCTGTGCATGTCAGTAGTGTGCATAAAATTTTAGTAGTGTACACATAACTTTAAGCTTTGCCATACAGCATTCATATGCATAAAGTATAAAATGTAAAGAAAAACCTTCACGCACTAAGTTTTTGGTTGCACGACACAAGTGCATGACCGCATTTTTGCATCCCTGGCCTAAACCAATATGTACTTGTTCAAATAGTTACCAGAAAATATGTCATATAATCAACAACAAAGAACTTTAAGGCAATAAGAAATCATGATATTTTAAGACCAAATATTTAACTGAGATTGACAACATCACATCCATTTATATAACTCCTAGAACAGTGTTTCTCAACTTTTTTTTATTCCATTGCCCCTTTTTCACTCTCCACACATCGTTTTTGGCTCCCAAGCCTGATTAAGCAAACACAAGGTAGTAAATTTAAAAGAATTTTATTTAAAGAAAGTGATGTATTAAATAGCTGAACCAAGCCTTTGAATAACTGAACTAAGCAACGGTATAACAACACTATGATTATGTTCAGAATTCTTGTGATGATAATCCACACTGTAGCTGGGAACATAGACGATCCAGAGTAAAAATGTAACGGATAAATTGCTTTAGCAACAACCTCCAACGGTTATCACAGTAAATTAAAAATTGCAAGAAACTAACAAGTGATAAGTAGGCTACTGAAGTTAACTCATTGATTGATTAGTGGTTGATCATTTACGCCCCCTTTGTGTTGTTTGGCCCCCTATCGCTCCCTTGCCCCTCAAAATCATCCCCAAGAGGGCGATTTCGCTCACTTTGAGAACCATTGTCGTAGAATATGAAATAAATGCTAAAAGAGTCTGTAATGATTGAATCTTACAGTTTTACATGATACAAAAGAGCATGAAACCTTACAAGAGCAAAACACAACTTGTAGCCTTGCTCATTTTTCTGTATAAAATTGATTATTCAGAACAGGACAGGCCTTATCGGAATCCATAGCAGCGCACACACAAGATTTTTTCATGAACTTTTGCACAAACTCAAATGACGAACAAGTCCATGTTGTTTATATGCTTGAGAAAATTGCAATGTTCTTTAACACATTTGCTGCCGGCACACAAATATATCATACCCAAAAATAAGCCTAAATCGAGCAGTTTTCACATGTCTAACGAGTGCATAACTCCTTTGCCGATTGCACTACAAAGCTGTTAAAACCCTTAAGACTGGGCAAGTCTGCACAAAAATTTTTGGTTTTGTTTTTTTTGTGAATGACGACATGTGCGATACGTTTTCGGCCATTTTGGCTCATGTTACTTAACCTTGGGCCCAACGGCAATTGCTAGATGGAAATATTTTGCTGAAGTTTTCATTGGGAACTAGGCTATAATTTGAGTCTTTTGAGCCCTTGATCAACTTTCTAGTGTTTCTGGTTCAAAGGTTATGATCTAAAACAACAAATTAATTAATAATCTAATTATTGGATTAATTACAAATTTTGTAGTTTTCAGGTCATAACTTTTGAACCCAAACCGCAGCAAGTCATCCAAAGTCTTAAAAGACTCAGGTTTTAGCCTAGTTTCCAATAAAAACTGAGTGAAATACTACCATCTAGTGGTTTGGACCTAGGGCCAGATGAAATGGGCCAAAAAGGCCTAAAACTATTCCACTTATGTCACTCACAAAAAGATCCGAAACCCAAAACCACAACATTTTTTTTCATTGCAGACTTGAAGACTTACGAAGTCTTAAGATTTTGAACAACTCTTTAGCGCATTCAGCAAAGGAGTTATGCCATCGTTAAGACACATGGAAACTGCTTGAATCTTTAGGCTGAATCATACTGTCTGCGAAGGTTTTACAACCTTTCCTTTGAAGCAAGAAATACACAATGGGTCGACAGTTCTAGCTGAAATAAAAAATATTTTAAAAGCAAAGGTGATGCCAAAAAATTCGTTACTTCTCCATGCAACGTGCTAAACTATGCAGCCACTAATTTTCACCTCTATTTTGCTTCTTTTTAGAAAATTCCCAATGCTAATGATTCCCAATGCTAATTAATCCAGATGCTATTCTTAAACCCACAATGTCATTACTCCACATGCTATGTGCAATGTTTATCTTACTGAACAGACATTGTGCTTGTTTTTTCACACCTAATTGCTTTGTCATGAATGTCATACCTAAAAAATGCTTGCTTCCAACGTAATTTCTTATTAACAACAGCAGTGGTGTCTGCACTGAAAAATAAGAAAATGTAATGTTCATTCTAAACTCTTTATGCTTCCAGACAAAATTGAAATAAGTGCATATAATGAAACCAGCCAAAAGTATGCCAAAGTGGTAAAAAACACAAACCATTGATGAATCAAATAATGGGAAAAAACATACACAAGGTTCACACAAAAACAGAGTATGCAGTAGAAACATGGTAATCAAAAGTAATTACAGAAACAATATATAAAGGATGGAAGATAATACACATAAAAGAAGTACATAAAACAATACAATTGCTTTATAGTAATACCAGACACCAATGTAACACAGATGGTGGGAAAGCAATGGGTAAAGAGTTGAGGCATGCACAGATGAGCAGGTGAAGCAAGTTAAGTTTGTGAAAAAGGCGAACAACAATAAGGGTGCTGAGACAAAGAGCAATACATTTAACAACAAATTGAAAAATTGATTTTCCTAAATTGTTATTAGTGCAAAAATGATTTAATACGCAATAATACAGGTATCGAAAATAAAAAGCAATGTTTAAATACTACTGCATTGCATAGCATTCGTGCATAGTTAGTTAATCAGATTTGGAACACTTTGACTAATTCAAAAACAAAATAACAGCATTTTTAGGTATCAACAAAATAGACATTTCACACTCTTTCCACACTTAACCCAATTATGTAAACAATCAACACACTTTCCTCTTTTGTATTTACACACAGCCCTAAGCTACCATGCATTGTTATACTTTACACAGTAGCTACTAAGCTAGGTCTAACCCCAGGGCTGTACACTGACTGTACAATACAGTAGTCATCGAGTAGCCAAGTACTCAGTACTGGGGCTCTAAAATGAGTTTGAAGCTGTTTTAAAATAGCTAGTTTTTCGGTGCCTTCCCACACCTTTTTTCTAGCACTCTACATAACATCCCTGGGTCTACGTACCTATATTCTTCTTGCAACTCACATTTCAGTCGGACATTCGTTGACATTCTCTCTCACTAGTATTGGTGCAGAGCAGCGCTATGGTTACTCGCTCGTCTCGTAGCCACATTAGGTAGGGATTAGTTGTATTCATTATATCTTGCCTGATTGGTTGATTCCACTTGACTGATTTATCGCGCCTGTTTTAGTTGTGGTAACCTGGCCGTACTATGAGCTACAGTAGAAATGAATATGGATCCATCCATAGACTATCAGGGTACCGGTGTTAAGCGAAATATCTGACCTCTGCGAAATTTCTGACCTATTTTGTTTGTCATTGATTTTGATTCTCAGAGTAAAGGAATAAAGCTTGGCGATCACTTTTTTGATGTGTGCAGTGTAAATTAAAACTTTTTGGTTAGATGTCAGATACCACAACAAGCTATACTGGACTTCGTCTTCAACCTCAGTTATTTTCTTTTTCTAACCCTAACCCAAACCCTAACCCGACTAACTTACCTAAACATAAACACTAAACCTTGAGCCCTAATCATCAATTTTCTCAGGGTATTTGATATGTAGAATATTACTCTGTGCCTGCGCACATGACATGATGTCAGAAATTTCGCGTGGCACCGGTAATGGTTTATACATGCAGTTTTGTGACTCAAGTCACGATGTAACACGAATGCAGCAAGAGGAAAAACAACAACATCAAAAAGTATAAATTAATTTCATGATGATGAAAATACAAAAACATTAGAAACTTCAGTTTCAGAAAACTGATGACTGTGTTCTAAAATGTTTGATTCACAAAGGGTTGGCGAAAGAACATATGGGTCAACTGCTCAGCCAGTCTTGTTGTTACTAGCACAAATCAATTTTTACTTGAAGATTTTTTGCATTTAGTAAAAAAAGGTGCAAAATACATCGAATCAACGTCAGATAAAATATGGTAAGCAACAAAACAACAACAAAAACAGAGAGAGAAAAGCATGCCTGTGTATAGCGGGGTGTAGTGAGCAACTATGGAAGAACAGGTATAAGGGAAGAGTGGCATCAAAACAATATTACTGAAAAGTGGTAAGCATAGGAAACAAAAATCAACAGAATTTTAGCAAGATAGGAGAAAGTTTAAATTGTTTCCAAATGAATAAGGCGAGAGAGATTTTAATCGTTCGGGAATTTCAGACCAAATTTTGGGACCAATAGCAGTGTTTTTCAACCGGGGTTCCGCCGAAACATAGAAATAAAACATAGATGCGACATTTCCACTCATCTGGTTTATTACAGAAAGTAGCAGGCCCGTAACCATGGGGGACGCAAGGGGGCGAAGTCCCCCTAGAAAACTTTTGCCCCTCCTGAAAAAATGTGTTGGACATAATTTAAAACTATTGGACATAGTTCAAAAAATTGGACCTCTCTCAGAAAACTCTTCGTCCCTCCTGGTGTCCCATGCTGGGCACGGGCCTGGAAAGTAGGATAGACACTTGGATTACTACTACATAGGTTCGCAAACATTTGCAAAAGGTTTCGCTGCAGCAAAAAGGTTGGAAAACACTGCTTTAAAAAAAACTGACCCAGAGATGTTTTCATTCTGGGTAAATGATATTGCTGCAAAGAGGCAAGACTTGTTTTATATGTAGTTTGATCCAACATCAAAAAAGCAGGGACCCCGGAAAGTGGGTGCATGATGGGGGCACCGCTCCCACGCCTTTTGAAAGGGGGGGGGGAAACGCCGGGGCACAGTTGCTCTTACATAACAGTATAACAAATAATATCATGATTCATCAAGATCGACTTGAAACAAATTTATTGCAGCCATTCGCGCAAACATTAAATTCAAAATGGTTTTCTATAATATATGTTATTACTTTTAAAGGTCGACATTGTTGCTGAATATGTAAATGCGAAGAGAATGACTGTTGTAGTGCACTTTTTCACTAAACTAAAGCAAACAGTTTTGAATTCGTGGCACGTCAAAACCACGGGCGTGCGCAAGGGGGAACGGGCATTTTCCTTCCCTGGAAATTGGGACTAAGAAACAAAATGTTCTACGCCACTGGACTTCAGGTTTCCAGAAAACCTGAAGTCCAGTGGCGTAGGCAAAACATTTTCATTGGGATTTTCATTCAGTGGCATACGGTGGTCGTTTGTATTTGGTGTGCGCTGTTTGTGACGTTATAATTAACGTCATGTTCATGTTTCCAAACCAATGTTTTGGCGAAGTTTGTTGATATATTATGTTTCTGCACCGACTCTCCTAATTTTATGTGTCGTTGCACTGAATATAAACTATCAGCGCTTCAATTTAGAATAAAGGAAGAAAATACACTCAACGCTACGACACAGCAGTTCATAACTGCAAAATATCAGGCTGCACACCTCCTACATGAAACAAATTCCCAACTATGAACTTTAGCAACATTTCATTTGTCTAACAAACTACTGTGATTTCTAGTATTCTGTAACTCTGTTTTATTGTATGTGTGTATTTACTTTTTTGT
>Ga0210059_1003742_pt1 | contig 24475 bp, 19 predicted proteins | sample Ectturendosymbi2_FD_188042 | JGI IMG/M metagenome (GOLD analysis project Ga0210059, IMG submission 188042) | Ecteinascidia turbinata endosymbiont from Florida, USA - Sample 2 (SPAdes) (version 2) | ecosystem: Host-associated > Tunicates > Ascidians > Unclassified | place: Key West, Florida...
CGTCACCCACCCACCCAGAATGACCCTCCCAAGAAGAGCCTGGGTCCGGCTCAACCGCCTCCGCACCGATGTTGGACGTTTCCGCTCCTGCATGTACAAATGGGGTATGGCCTCCTCTGCGGCCTGTGAGCACGCCCGTCGCCAGGATTTGGCGGCAGGGGGACCACATTCCTTACAATACTATGTTGGATGTATGCAGCAACCAGGGGGCCATACGTGAAATGGGGGCGCACAGATTTCATTTGGGGGGGGCCGGGAACCACTGTCCTCCCCGCTGGCGACGGCCGTACCTGTGAGTGTCGCTCAGAAGAACAAATCGTCGGCCTTGTTGTCCTCCAATGTCCAATCCATCAACCGCCCCATGGACTTCATGGCTTAACGGTTCTGGACGATGAGACAATCGAATGGCAAATCAACATCTGCCCCGAGATCTAGTTCGGCCAAGCAGTGGTTTAAACAACTCGCTCAACAGAAGAAGAATCAGCAGTGAAGAACAAAATTTGAATAAAGAAATGGTTGAATTTAGAAAATCAATACTTTTTCAAGGTTTTGAAAACCGATTTCACAGTTCAATACTTTCAATACTGCGTGGGAACCCTGAATACGAGTTATGTGAAATGTGTCAGTTTAACGTGATTTTACTTGGCAGGCGGAGTGGGAAGCGTTGCAAATTACGCAGCATCAAAGTGCTTTGGCTCACATCGAGGATATCGTATGTGCTACCCATGTCCTACCGGAAGACTTATATACTGCAGAGAAAACTCCGTCAATTCGGACACCTGCTTCCTAAAGATGTGTTTGTACTTACTGCAAGTCGTTTATCAAACACGCACGAAAAAAAGCTGTGACTGTCTTTTAGGGAAATCCGTGAGAAGTGGTAGTTACAAGCAGGGTTACGGAGCCGGAGCTCAAATTAAAAATCAGGAGCCGGAGTTGAGCTATGGCTATTTGAAAAAGGTAGCTCCGGGTCCCTTCCTAGATCTAACGGTTTTGCCAAATGGGCTCACTACTTAAAACATCGCTCTTTATACCACACCAAATGCAATTCTTACCAGTCAGGGCTACGAAACGAGATAGCAACAATGGATCTTAAGCCTTCAATGTTTGATTGGTTTAATCGTCGCTAAGACTGTGGCATAGCAGCTAAACAGGCGTGGTGTTAGGCTACTTGTTGAAGAAAAAAATTCAAATAACACAACATCTTACTTTCTAGTCAGAATGATCAAACTGGGTCTGCAGTGGTGTAGCGATCTAGAATGAACGCAGCTACAATGAGTACCGTACGCAGGCCTATATGTCGATTAGCTTTGGTATGTGTGTAATGATGCTGTTAGCAGGAGTATGATTAAGATATGATACCATTGCAGATTTAAACGTGAAATGCACGTCGCGCCATTGCGAAGTAGGATTTTGAATTGAAAACAAGGCTTACGAGATTTATGGCAAAGTTCACTAGAAAATATTACGTTTACTAGCAGCAATTTCGTATCTAGGGTATCCTGCGCTCGGGGGCAAAGTCAGTTTTGGCGCGCCACCCAGCCCGTTCGTGCCAGCACAGATGCGAAGAGTCAGTTTGGGAGTAAAGGGGCGTCAAAAGCTGACTCGGGCCCCGTGTATAGTTGTTTCTAGATCCGTCTGAAAACTTCATGTGACTGTGGTGTCACGGAAATGACGTTAGGGCCTTTGAATATTGGAAATTATAAACTGCCGTTGAGTTAAGGATCTAATTGTTTCGCGTGAAGCCATCCCCAATTTGCGATTTCGGTCACGATTCAACATTCAAACTGTTTTATTACGACGTTTCAAATTGCGGAAATACATTCGAATTGCAGCAACTAGTGAAAGAAAATGCAAAAACTAGGCAAAACGTTCCTTGATCATCTGCAAAAATCTGCATGGATTTAATGACAGAATTAATGGGCACAAAAATCTTCTGATGACACAGCGCAAAATTGGCCAGAGTTGAACCTTGTTTTCTAAAATCCGGGTTTGTCAGAACGTTTTGAAGACCCCGAATGCCGTGTACCTGCTTGTTCTCCTCTCTCGTGTGGCGGCCTGGAGATGGCGCCACATGAAAACAAATGGTCACGGCTAGATGGTGCCCATGAGTAACAAGTCACTGTGATAGTCACCACAAGCGAATTAGCGTAATTCTCTTATCCCTATATAATGATAGTGCAACCTAGTAGTAGTAGAGTGAACTCGTCGAGGGAGCTCTATTGCTGCTGGTTGCTTTCCTGTTAGTTAATGCCCCGAATTGCCATCTTTCTCTTGTGATTGCCTCAGTAGTTCAATGCGATGCAGTCAACTGCAACACTCGTCAGATCTGGTCACAATCACCTTTGGTGTGAGCAGTAGGGGCAGGCGCGGATTTACCATTATGCTAAAAAGGCTGAAGCCTAGGAGCCCGATTTTGAGAGTCAGGACAATTTCCAGCATTTTTGTAAGCAATTATATTTTTGTTTTGGTTCAACGCAAGTTGTTTTACTATGCCGCTAACAAAGATCTCTATAGAACATGGGTTCCCAACCTTTCTCTGACCATGTACCCCTTCAGCATTTCGCCAGATGAGCATGTGCCCTAAATTTTTATGACAAAAGGCTGAGTAAAATAACAAAATCGACTGAATTTTTATAGAACTTTTAGGTTTAACTACAAAGCAAGATTCCATGTTTGTCTCATTTAAGTTAATTTGTTGGTGCTGTACATCATAGGCAAATGGCTTGGCAAATGTACTTGAGATAGGCAAATGTCAGTGATAGCGTGAATCGAGTCACGTTGAGAAAAATGGTGACTCGACTCGAGTCACGTTTTTCAGAAAATGACTCGACTCGAGTCACAGTCAATGACTCGAGTCAGAGTCATTTTTACAATATCTTTGAGTTCCTGGTGGACAAACCCAATTCGTTTGTACACAAAGAAATGAGCATTTTATACGTCAGTGATGAACAAGATTTGCGGAAATTTTCTGTTTTGCCTGTCTAGTTGTGCTATGCCGCATTTTAAAGATCAAGTGTCCCCACCTGGCATAGAGGCAGACCTGAGACTTTGCTTTCACTGACGGGTCAGTAGGACACAATATATTGACACCTTATCGTGGTTTAATGTAGTATTTGCATATTGTGATCGTGGCAGTGGGCCTCATACTAGTGTTGAACAAATCGGAGATTTTTGCAATCGTAATCCAGTCCAAAATTTTCGTTGAGAAATCCGGTCGACTTGCCCAAATATTTGATCCAATCCGGTTTATATCTGAAAAAAGGATGTAATTAAGCATTTTACTGCAGTGATTAATGCAGTTTGGATATCCATATCTGATGCGGTTGAGTGTTTTTGAAATCCAGTCCGACCCGGATCCGGTTCTGAATTGCAGAATCCGGTTGGTTCGCAATCCGGAAACCGGATCATGTTCAACACTGGCTCATACTGTGACCATGAGTCTTTTCCAGATACCAGTAAAGTGCTTGAAGTTTTCCAGATTTAAATCCAAACCAAAAACTATATTGCAAAATATAATGCAAATGCGAAAATTAAATCTTGTTTAAGTCCAAATTCCTGCCAGTTATTAGCCTAACTCCAGGTTGCGACGTGACAAAGTCACATATAACGTTGAATTCGCAGCAGCAATAGGAGAGCGAACCTAGCCAAATGCGTAATGTCAATTGCTATTGTGCTGAGGATTGTCGGTTCGACTCTTTCTTTGATTGGCTCAGGGCAGCGCAGCATTGTGCCTGCAACAAATGGCTCCCAACGTGTCGATGGCTGCAGTCCAGTGTTAACCTGTAGTCCTACAGTAACCTGCAGTCCCAAAACTGAACCGAAAGTTACAGTAATCTGCAGTCTCAAAACTGAAACGAAATTTGCGAAGAAGTTCAAAAGAAAATCATCAATTCAAAACCAATTCTGTTTAAACAAAAATGATAACTTCCAAATCAATGAAAATATTGAAATGTCGTAAGGTTTAAATCCTAGTACATGTTCATCTCTGGTCATTTTCATGTATTGGACATGCGACAACCACACTTCCAGTGCAACGCCAACCGAGAGGTTGCAACAACATCCTTCGTTTTTTCAATGAACCGCACCTATTGCACGTTCTTTTTATGAAGGTTGTACCTGGCACCATCTTCACATCCTGGTCCAAGCACCACTTTGTTGTGATTGGAAAGGCAGAGAAGCAAGTGCCCAAACCTTCGCATTGTGTCACCAAGCAACAATAAAGATCCCACGTCGTGCTAATTTTATTTCTGCTTGTTCGCGCCACATGGGTGTTGTTCATCACGCACATCCCGTTCGTGGTGAATCGCACATTCAACACAATGCTAACTGAGAGACTGCAACACTTGCAAAAAGGTTGGGCTAGACTCTTTGAAATGACTGAGTGTGAAAAAGACAAGCAATATGCAAACTGAGAGAACTTAGATATAAAAAAACTGCAATAAAACTTGTTAAAACAACATTGGGACCATTTTCTAACTTATCGGGCGCCATTTCATAGCATGTTGGACACCATTTTCAAACTTTTCGGTCGCCATTTTGTGGCATGTTGGGCGCCATTTCAAACAAAAAAAATGTAGAAAAAACGTGAAATTTCGTGTGACTCGACATTGACTTGAGTTTGCAAACCAATGACTCGAAGTGACTCGACAGTTCTCGTGACTCTGACTCGACTCGAAAAAATTTTGGATGAATCTCACTCGACAAAAATGACTCGGACACATCACTGGCATCTGTACCCTTACGGGTACATGTACTCCAGGTTGGAAACCCCGGCTATAGAAGAATATGCGCGAAGGATTGAAGTGAATGACAGTGAGCACCAGGACCGTAACCAGGGAGGCGAAGCCCGCCCTACAAAAATTTTCGCCACCCTGAAAAACGTGTTGGACATAGTATAAAACTATTAGACACAGTACAAAAATCAAGCCGTGTTGCGGATTGTCCCGGTTGAGTGATCCGCTCCAGTGTGAGATTCGAACTGTGGATTTTTGGATTGCGGAAGTTGCTGGTGACGTCACAATTATCATCGCCCTAGACGATTCGGCCAAAGACACGTGTCCTCAGTCGCATCGCGTCTAAGGTATTTGAGTTTCATGTTTTTTCTGGTACTTTCCGTTGGTAATTCCCAACGGAACTTCGTCGATTTCATGTAGTGGTACTTGTGTGCCACTACACAAGGCACTTCTTAAGTAAAAACATGGAGAAAGGTCTTTTCAAAGATTCAAAAACATGAAAAGTGAAAGGGTGGCAATGTTCCAGGAGACAGGGTTGGCCCTCAGCCAATTGCTTCCAATCAGACCCCGCGCTACGCCTACTACCAGTCTTGCCAACTTATACTTACAATTGAAGCTGCTTGTGTATTGCCGGTTCGGGACAGTATTTTCAAGCGTGGGGCTCGTTGCCAACGAAAATCAAAGTTAACTGCGTGGTTTTTAACGACCATAATCCTCACAATTCCTTCTTTAATCGTAACAATGGTAGTTGTATTCAATAATGTGTAGCCATGTTTTTTCAATAGAACAAAGCCTTTTGTAGCATGTAGTATTTTCAATAGCTGATCAAGACAGAGAGAGCTTAAGTCTTGAAGCTGTTTGCTGAAAGATATGGTTCGATATAATTATTGCAGTTTCAACAGTTAGGCCAACTTCAGCTCGTAATTGCAAATGTGTGCTTTTTAGTCAGTCCTATTCAATTTCTCTTTCGTAGAGATATGATGAAGCAACCTGAGATTGGCGAAAATGTTTGAAATAAACCTAGTTTTAATTATGCGAACTGAATGATAATTACCCGTGTGCAAAAAATAATGGTTCCTTGAAAAAGTAACAGAAAATTTCGTTACGAGTATTAACAGTAAAGCCATTTGCAGAGGAACAGAAGTGACAGTTACTTGCGAAGTAAGCCTCATGATGTTCTTGTGGTTTTGTTGTATCATGAAGTACCACCGGAACAAGGATTATGGCATCAATCTCAAACAGATGGGCGTCGTAATTTCTGAGAAATAGCCAGGCAAATTGAAAATTGGAAAACGTGAAAAGGTGGGATGACTTTCCTGAAAGTTTTAGAGGCTACTAAACGTAGGCGTAAAGGATCTTTGGCTTAGGGGGGAGGGATTTTTAATTTGCCGGATTTTTTAGGCCACTAACATACAATCTGCAGGAAAGTTTTGCAGGGTGATGATTCTGCAGTTTGGTCCGAACTATTTTGAATCTTTCCCGAATCTGTGAGAACAACTGCCCCCCCACCTCGTACGCCAATGCTACCAAAGTACTTGCCTGTTTTGAAAAATTTATAAAAAGAAGGTTGATATTTACTCGGAAATATGCAATTACTTTATACATTTCTTTCATGTTAGAAAAGAGAACAATTTTTTAACTTCTCCTGTACATTGAAAATCTGCTCTGTTCAACGGTTTGTGTTCTTTACCAATGCTTTACTGTAACTATTGTTTAAATGTGAAGTATATTCTGATAGGCAGGTCTTATAGTGGTGTGTGCAAAGCTTCACACTGTGGCAGCAAGCAGCAATAGAGATCATGCGCCGCAATCTTATTATTGCTTGTTCGTGCCATATATATGGTGTTGTTCTTCGCGCACATTCCGTTCGTGGTGAACCGCGCATTCAGCGCAACGCCAACCGAAAGTTGCAATAATTTGGGTTATTTATTTAAGAGATATATTGATAGGCAGGTCTCATAATTGGATTATTTTTAGAATATTGGTTTGGTTCTGTAATTTAGCTAAATACCATGAGTCAAAGAACAAGAGACATAGGCCAAAAATATTGTGTGGCAGTTGAAGGAAGGCTAAAGCTAAGGCTGAAAAAAGCCTAGCAGAAAAAGAGATGCGTTGGTAAGGTTGCCAGACGTCCTTGAGCGCCAAGGACTGTCTTTGAATTTGCTATCAAAACCCGTTGTCCTTGATTCTAGAAAAAACACCTTGTTGTCCTTGAGTATTTTCCGGCATCCTAGAAAATTCTTGAAGTTTTTAACCCTGCTCAGGTAACCTCTGCCCAGTTTAGGCAAATGGTTCTTTTACTTAAATTAAAAATTAGTTAACGTTTACGTAGAAAGCTGGTTCTTTCAGTAGCTGCATTTTTTAGACGCTCTTTCGGGCAGTCCTATCGAAATCTGCACAAGTTTTGTAGTTTTCGATGGGGAACAAAATTTTTCCCAAATTGACCCATTTTACCTGAGGCATAACAAAATTCCTGTTAAGGTGTAAGGCTCAACTCCAAAAGAAAGTCTCCGCTGGCCGCTATGACCTGCGAAAGCACACAGCCTACTCTCAATACAACACCCGAGTACGGTGCATTTGTACCAGAATTCATTCAATTAGAGTTCGCCCAAAGCTTCGTAGAAACAATTGCGAGAAGCGATCCATGGTGATCAGAGTTGCAGAAGGTCAAATTACACTCGCAAGAGCACTGTGTAATACCGTGGCACGTCTAGAGAGAAGTTCGTGGTGTTTTACAAACATTCACGGCACCAGGGAGTGCAACGCTAATTTACCTCATAGATACAACAATTAGTTATCCCTGGTAACCACATAGATGCTGCAGCAAATACAACAAACAAGACAGTTTAACACAAGCTAACCCGATATTCTGACAGCCGAGTTCACTACTCTCACTGCAAAGATCACTGCTACTTCAACTTAACAAGCAGCACAACGGCCACCTAACTCTAACACGGCGAACAAGGAATTATTATTATTATTATGAGGGGGGATGGCACTGTATGACTGCGAGGTCTTGTAGTGCCAAGGCAAGAGTAAAGGGAATCTATATGCGTATGCCTGACTCTCGCACAAAAGCTTCCACATGCTTCGCAGCAGCTGTGCTACGTAGGATTTCTGGGGTGGAAAAATTTATACCAAGATCTTCGACTGCGTGTTTCAGACGTCGTTGCGCCTCTGTGAATTTGGTACAAATTTCAATAACGTGTTCTACAGTTTCTGGTATTTCACAATGGTCGCAGAGCTCGTCAGGATGAAGACCAATACGTGACATATGATGACTTAGGTGACAGTGGCCTGTAGTGGAGATTGTAGTGGAGAGGGAATGGGTCGACAGGGAGGACCACAGCAGGGCAGGAAAGATAACTTTGTATGCATTTCCTCTTATATCGGTCTGGTATTGAATTTCCCACGCGTTGAATGAGTGCTGGTACAGATATGGCAGCATATCAGTAAAATTCAATCGGGTATTTACCCGTTTGTAGCGAACACATTTGGGTGGATTGGGTAATGGTTTGGCAGTGGAGAGTTTTGCCAATTGATCAGCAATTTCATTTCCTGGGATGTTTTGGTGGCCCGGAACCCAAAGGAAACGGACCTTGTATCCCGATGCTGAGAGTGTGGAATAGAGAGCAATTTTATTTGCGAAACTATGCTTTTTCCAGTTCCAATTAGTGATCGATTGTAAGGAGCTGAGACTGTCTGTGACAACAACTGCCTTAATAATTTTTAATGAGTAAGTCAGGTACAATGCGTGAAGAATGGCGAAGAGTTCAGAGGCGATGGAGGAGAATTTGTTTATTGTAATAGAAGATCGTAGGTTCCTATCCACTATGTATATACCGCAACCGGCTCGTTCAGAGGTTTTTGATCCGTCTGTATAGATTTTAACAAACTGATCATAGATATTGTGCAAATGCGAAGAGAAAACTGGTGCAACGAATGCAGATGCCATCTGACGGACAAACTGTAAAAGAGTGAGGTCGATGACGGGTTTTTGTATCGACCAAGGCGGAATATTCGGGATGCGCACCGGAGCGGCGGCGAAAACGGAATGATCAATCTCAGTCTTGTGAACATATTAAAAGAGCAGAAACCAGGCAAGTCAGGAAAATGTTCCTGCCAGCAATCCTCAGTTAACGGGTCACTGAACGACAGGAGATGGGCTTTAAACTTCAGGTACAGGAACTTGTGCTTGATGTTCAAAGGCATCTCATTGCACGCGTGATGAAGGCAAATCACTGTAGTGCTGACCAGGGCTCCAGTACACAAGCGCAGTGCATCAGTTTGGATCTTTTGTAATGGTTTTAATAGACTGGGAGACGTGAAAAAATAGGCCTCCATACCATACTCTATTACAGATCTAACCAGCGACCTATAGACAGTAAGTAATGGACGTTTACCTGCACCCCAGGACGTACCTTTCAACAACCTAATAACATTGTGCCGAGCCCGGCATTTCGCCACAACTTTCTGTATATGCGTCGAATAACTAAGTACTTGTATTAATTTTTTAGTGGAAGGCGGGTACCGTCCTGCAGACGTAAGAAAATAGGTTCTGGATTGTGTTTCCTTGTAAACAGGACAGCAGCAGATGGTGCTAGACAGTTTAAACCAGTCTCCACACCATTTGCACACTTTTGTTAAAGAACGTTGACACAGCTGGTTTAAGAGGGTTATATCAGAGCCACATTCCCAGAAGCAAAAGTCATCCGCGTACAGGGCAGGATGAGAGGTGATTCGCTTTGGTAGATCGTTTATCATCAAAGAAAATAGTATGGGGCTAAGGACGCTGCCTTGCGGAGTGCCGTTTTCTAGGCGTTAAGTCATGGATAAAGTAGAGCCAATGCGGACTTGGAAGAGTCGATTGGAAAGAAATGAGCAGATGAAGTGAAACACTCGACCTGACATGCCATAGCTAAGCAGCATGGATAGAAGAACCTCTTTGTTCACCATGTCGTAGGCCTTTTCTATGTCAATAAAGACAGACAAAACGTTGTGTTTGTTCGCCATGGACTTGTAGATTGCGTCATGGAGATGGAGAAGATGATCCGTTGTTTTGTGGCGCTGTCGGAAGCCGGACTGCGAGATATGAAGGACATTATTATACTCTAAAAACCAGTTGAGGCGACACACGATCATTTTTTCGAAAAGCTTACACGCATTGCTGGTCAGGGTATTGGGCGGTAGGAAGACGGTAAGTGCGCAGGTTTGTTTGGTTTTGGAATAGGGACAACAATGGATGTAGCCAGGATGGAGGAATGCCGGATTTTGTTAAACAGCTGTAGCATGACTTCCAGAGATTTTATGGACATACGTTTAAACATTTCGTAGCAGATGTTGTCTGGTCCGGGTGTAGTATTCTTAGTGTCATTGATAGCGGAGAGAAGTTCATTAACGGAAAAAGCCTGATTTAGAGCTGGATCAATTGGCGTCGTATGGGACATCGCATTTCGCAATAGTCGCGTTTGGATTGATAGGGTCACGTTGACAAAACGCGGCGGATAATTTAAACAACTGCTTGATATAGCAAACTGGTTTGCGAGCATGTTGGGTTTTTGTTGTTTATTTTTGGCAGAAATACCTTGGGCATGCAACGTTGGGATTAAATAACTGGAGCGGTGACCGGAGAAGCTTTTGACTGCCTTCCAAACTTTTGAGATTAGTGTTGGATGTGAGTGATGTGCAAAATTGTTGCCAGGAGGACGACTTTGCCTCTAGTATAATCCTTCTAGCCCTGGCTCTGCACCGTTTGAAAATAATCATATCACTTAAAAGCCAAGTCCGTTTCATTCTGTTGAAGGCATGCTTTTTCTTTTTCACAGCAACGTCACACTGCTTATTCCACCATGGAACAGCGATTTTAAGAGACTTCTTGGATTGTGGAATAGCTTCCAGAGCAGCTTCGCGAACACTAGTTTCAAAGAGGCAATAGGCGTAGCTCAGCGAGATGGAGAAAGAAGGCGAAGTTTGATCGCAGGCGGCGCTAAATTTCTGCCAGTCTGCTTTGGAGAAGTTCCATTTCGGGACACCATGGTCTTCCAGTGTGGTGTTCGCATTGACATTTGTTAGAACAATAGAATGGTCACTGCCCAAGAATTCGCTTGTTACTGTGCATGTGCAGAGGGAAGCGCATGAGCTAGAGACGAGGACCAAGTCTAATAGGCTCCATGCATTATATGCAGTGAGTGAAAAATGCGTTGGCGTAGTAGTGTTTAAGACAACTAAATCGTGTACGTTGAGAGCCTCTACCAAAGATCTGCCACTACAGTTTGTGTACTCGCTTCCCCACATCCCATGGTGAGCGTTAAAATCACCAGAGAATAACTTTTGCAAAGTTGGATAAAAGATCAAGGGAGGTGGAGGTCAAGGGGTTGGAGGGGGGGTTGTAAATGTTAAAGATGGAAAAACCGTGTACAGCAATGCCTAGAACTTCAAGATTGCTGCTGCCATGAAGAGCGACAATGTTTGAAAAATCTAAAGACGTCTTGACACAAATCACGAGGCCACCACCACCCTTTCCTTTGGAAAGAGGCCGGTCTTTCCGAATTCCTGATAGTGGGGGATGGAAGGCTGGTATTTTGGTGTCAGATGCGACTCTTGGATGCAGAGTACATCAGATAAGTCGTCTAGTGCAGAATGGTAGTTTTTAAATTCATGCCATTTTTTAAACATGGAGCGGGAATTCCATTGTAGTATTGAAAAACCCGTTGTTAACTAGGAAGTTGTAACTGGTCGGCATCTACTGGTAGACCCATGCGATCACCAGCTGCCTTAGCGATAATTTGACATACGTCAATACTCTCGTTGTTGTCTTTTGCCAGCATGGTTTGCCTGATGACTTCCGCTAAAAAGGCGAGGAAGGTCACTGGGTTGCCAAACATGAGGCTGGAAAAATCAGTTGTTCAGTAATGATCATCTCGTTTTGATCCGGTGGGACACCAGCGGCATGCCGAAATGGAGTGGCACCAACAATAGATCTTGCTTGTGTACGATCTACTCCTACTGTCTTTTTCGGAAGAGGGGGAAAAGCGGATTGTGAAACCATATTCGGAACGGGAGGACTTCTGGCAATTCTATGTACTTTACAGGCATCAGCATAGGACAGTTTCGCCTCTGTTTTTAGTTTAAGGATTTCAGTTTCCCGTTTGTATCTCGGGCAGATTTTATCATTCGCGGGGTGGCCACCTCCACAGTTTGGACATTTTGGAGCAGCAGCCCTGCACTCGCTATACTCCATATTCGCCACCGCAAATTGAGCAGCGCAGTTTCCCTCAGCAATGGCCAGCGACATATTGTTTTGGAACATACTGTTTCACGCGGAAAAACAAGTATCCAATTTTCACCTCACCAGGGAGGCCAGCAGTAGTAAACTGAAGAAAAACAGATTCAGAATCCTTCAAACTCAGAAGAATCACTACTTTTGAAACGAAAACGTTTCACAAATTTAGCCCCTTGACTTGCAAGGCATGACACGAGATCGTCTGTGGAGACATCTAAAGGTACGTTATAGATAACGCCCCGTGCGCCTAACGGTCGCATCGAACTAGCCGCTATCTCGACCGAGACGGCACCATCTGTCAGTTTCGTGCATTGTAGAAGAGTAGTCATTTGCTGCACACTGCAACATTTCACAATCAGATTGCCATTTCTCAACGGAGAGCAACTCTTGTACGAACCTATACACTTTTCAAGGCAGTTATGAATGCACACAGTGCTATAAGCTTTTAACTCCCTGCCTGTCTTGCTTTCTAAAACAACCGGGAGCAAATCCACAGCTATGGTCTGTTTGCTGCAACTTTCACCGGAGCCAGCAGTTGAATCGGTTTTCGATTTTCGCTTTCTCAAGACCCGGAAAGATTGAGCATTCCTATAATACTCCGACGTGTCTAGGTCATCGTCGTCCATTTCTGGGCGCGAAGCGCACCCGCCTTCTATACTTCGAGCACGTTCGCAGAAAATAATAGAATATCTCCACCCTAATAAGAAAACAACTCACGCCAAAGAACAAGCGGAAAATGGAAAATTAACGCCGAGACGAATTCATACGGCAATAAGCTCTCCACGCGGACAAATGCTTTTCACCAACTCTTACACCAGCGACAACAACCCTCGAACAAAAACCTAACAAGGAACTGAACATGGCTTTGCGAGCAAAGGAACAAGGCGACGGTGCTCCGCTCCCGGCATTCAAGGGAATGCGCTTAATCAACTGATTAAATGACGTGCTTTGAGCGGGTGAGTAATTGATCGACCGTAACAATTCCTTCACAAAGTTCTCTTCCAAGGTAACCTTGACCAATTTGGGCAAAAGGAGTTGGTGCATGCAGGTTCACTAGTAAGCCACGCCAGCAACCTTTGACCGACGCCAGCACGGGAGTAGATCACACGAGGGCAAGCCCTGACGACAATGATCAATTTTGCTTGAATGGCTCCTGTTCAGCTCGTGGTTTTCATTGAGAAACAGGCAGGAGAATGTATGACGCCTTCTCTGTCAGAGAAAAGAAGTTGGAGCCAGACGGGGCTTGCACCGTGTGCACTTGTGGTGAAAGGTCAAAGCATTTTATTGAGGATATGATGAACCTTGTGCTTCTCTTTACCTAACTGAAGTTTCTAGAACTCTGGCTTAGGGGCCGTCCATAAATGACGTCACACTATTTTGGGGAAAAATCTGTCCCCTGCCCCCCTTGTCACATTTCGTCACAAGTTTTTAAACCCCCTTGAAATATAACGTCACAATGTGCAACCCCCCCTCATGTCAGTTTCAATTACAAATTTACATCTATTTTGTCTCTGCTTAGACAAAAATTTCATCTGTTTTACAGATTTGATTTGTGCACGTTATGACAAGACCAACATTGTATTCGTAAAACGTCGAAAATACTGCACACATTGCTAAGCAAAAAACTAAGCAGCAATGTGTTTTCTACTTTGTTGAAGACCGAAACGAATGAATTACGTTGTGCGAATGCTGGCAATGACTGATTGCGGTTATAGTCATGTGCATGGATTTACCGTAGTGGTCGCTTTGCAATATTGAAGCAAAAACAAAACATAGGAACTTTTTGCGGTATAGTCTATCTGCAAGATCGATTTCACAATACAGAAAACAAGTATGGCGTGCAAATGAAACACAGGACGGTAAATAACTCCTTTTGAGAAACGTTTAATGATGGTTTCTGCACAGGCTAAGATGAAATGAATTTTTCTAAAAACTGTTTCCTTCGAGATCGGCGCGTGACTTACGGGAGGCTTCACTTTTTGTTGAGATCTGTTCGTAGTAAACACCGAACCGTAGACCACAAAAATGAAACAATCACAGTGGACTTTTGAGGTCCACAACTGCTTGTTTTCCACAGAGGTTACGACGTTTCAACAAACTGTTGCGACTACCGAATGGTTTTAAGTCAGCGACACTCAATGAAAACACTCACTGGTCTGCAAAATCCATTTCTGGGCGCGAAAACAAAACATCCTACTACAGAAAACAAACGAATCACTGAAATTGTTGGGTCATATGAAATAATTTTGTGGTGGTCTGTTATCAACATGGTCTGTTATGAAAGTGGTCTGTTTTGAATGGTCTCTTATGAGTGGTCTGTTATAAACGGGTCTGTTTAGAATGGGAACCATTTTGAAGCATTGTTATGTTTTTATGAGTCACGACTTTCAAACTGTTTACTGCAATTGGGTTCAGCGCAAAATCCCCGTCATACTGAAGGTGGTGGTGGCAATTGCATATGTTGTAACACTTTTGACCTCACAAATAAAAATGTAAATTATAGGAAATGATTCTGAAGTTTTCAGGATGAGTGGAAAGCTTAATTAATAATGCACCTCCAGATAGAGATGGAAGGAAAGATGAAGCTTTTAACTTCAGGTATTCCAGAGCTAGCCTATATTGATTTGCCAGAAATTGAGAATGAAACTGTGGAATGCTTGCCAAACAACTAAAAAAATCCTACACAGAATCGGGGGTCGAAATCCAAAATTTTTTGGTCCAGTAGATGGAGTTGGGAGTCAATAAATTTTATCGAATGAGCGTTGGCTGCATTGACAGTTCAACAATATAGTTAGCCATTAGCTGTAAATCCAACAAAGATTGACTAGCTATCGGAAATATACTACAAAAACAATTAATCCATCAGCAATATCGACAAAAATTTCCTCATTGTTTGCAACAGAAGACTATTGTAAATGGAATAGAAACATTTTGGCCTCCACACCTTTCCTTTCTGGTATAACTGCGTGTTAGGGCTGCCAGATGCGTTTTGTAAAAATGCCGGCCATTTTGATTTGTCAACAGTGCCAGATCTAAGCTGTTTCGTGTTTCGTAAGCGGCACAGGGAAAATCGCGCAAAGGATTGTGTCAACAGCAGCAAATAAACTTCGCTTAAAGAACTGTCTTGACAAGATTCACTACTAGAGTCAGTATAATTTGAAAAATTCGGCGTTAGTCCTTTTTGAAGTTACGGCAAATTATTATTTGTTTTCAAAATACCGACCTCTGCTAAATTAGCAGTAAAATACCGGCCAGGCCGCTGAAATACCGGCTATCTGGCAACCTACTGCGTGTCATGGGCGTCCGCAGGGGGGGCAAAACGGGCATTTGCCCCCCCTTGGAAATTGGGATTAATAACTAAAAAATTTTAGAAAACGTGAAGTCAGCAGCTTAATTCCGATTAATTGATTTAATTCTTGCATTGACAGTTTAGTGGCCGGTATGATACTCTGCACAAAAGCCGATCCAGGTTCACAGTTATGGTGTCATGTCATGCCTCCTTTGCCTGAAGAGGCAGGTTGCGAGCGGGTTGTACTACTGTTGGTCTTTATTGCGTAAGAATAATATGGCAAAAAATCTTCAAAGGTTCACTTCATGTTGCGGTAGCAAGCGTTTTGTTGCATGGGACTGTTGAACGCAAACATCTTGGCAGGTAATGCAGCGTGGCAGTGACTGCTGATAGCGGTAAGCCACGTGCATTTATACTGTGTGAAAAGTATGAGTGAATCTTTAGTAATGCTTCCGCAAGCTTGAAAAATCCATTGTTAATGCGAGTGTAACAAATGTGCTTTGAGTGCCAAGCTACACTTAGCCTACGGAGGCTTCTTTTCACGCAGTATAAAACTTCGCGGTTTGTGAAAATACGTCTATTTAGGCTTGTGGGAATAGGCCTATGTCTTAAGGCTTATTTCTGACATCTGAGCGAATACCGAGTGAAAACCTGTGTTTACTTTGGCGAGTTTTCATAATTCATCTGCTCAATTTTTTAAATCGTTAAGGCTTGATTCTGACATCTGAGTGAATAGCTCTATTTGCTGTGGCGAGTTTTCATAATTCATCTGCTCAATTTCGTAAAGGCTGCATGGTGTTCTAATTCTAGTAAGTTGTCCGTAGTCGTGTGAGCATACAGGTCTACTTGTCCCGTTGTCCGGTTTGTGCATGAGCGTTCACCGTGAAAAAATTAGCAAAGACAAGCAACGTTTGTTGATCGCTTTGGACAAGATCCCAGACTTTGCAGCTCTTGTTTCTAAGTGGTGCTGAAAAGTCTTGCAACAGATCCTGAAACCAAGTGGGGAGGAACGGGCAATTTCCCCCCTAAAATTTCAAAAACATGTCCAGCTGTTATGTAGCCTATACAGCATCAAGGTACAATCATATTGCCTCCCCCGAAAGTATCAGCTGGATGCGGCGCTGCTTATTAATTCGTTGAAAACCATGGCAATGCTTATGGCCCGTGTTCCTTCTAAGAAAATTCTACACTGAGCGAATGTTTGCTTTGTTGCGCACAAAGCGCATGCAATTTCGCAGCCATGCAGACACGCAACCAGTGAGGCGTTCAAAAGGCGTTGCGATATATATATATATATACCGTATTAAATTTAGAATGTTGGAAGTGCGCGAGAATGAATTAGCACTGCGGAAATTGTCTGGTGGTACTGTGCACCTCGAAGGAAACACTGCTAATTGCTTACTTGAAAAGAAGTACCCTGCGTTGAAAATCTGCTGTGTAAATTATCGTAATATACCTGGTAATTGCTGCCAACGAAGCGTATTTTTGTGTTTGTTACCGTCACATGGTGTATTTTCTTCGCGACGTAGAAAGGGTAAAGCGTTTTGTGAACGTCCATTTGCATTGTATCATCAGCAACTTGAAATTGGTAAGCAAAATTTTGATGTTGGCCCCCTCTGGAAAAATTTCTGCGGACGCCCATGCTGCGTATAGCTTGCATATCAAAACGACTCGTGTGACATCACAAAACCATTGACCCCCCTCCCCCATGTCACAATTTTTCACAAATCTGTTGACACCCTCTCCCCGTTAAGGTGTGACGTCATTTATGGACAACCCCTTAGCCAAAAAAGCTTGCTCCTTGTTGTGTGTGCACTTGTGGTAAAAGGCCCAAGCATTTTATTGAGGACATGAACTTTGAGACCAGACAACGCTGTGGAACCTGTCCACAATCAAAACAGAACAAAATGAGGTTCACGTGCCAACTGCCAACGATGGGGAGCACTTGTCTGCATTGATCACTTTCAAGTTTTCTGCAAAGATTACTCACACCCCTGGAATACTAACCCCGGGTGATTGCCACCCAGACATGAGTGGTGGCCACTGGCCACGTGGTCCCTATGTGAAAATCACCCGACGTTATGGTTGATTGTGAGTTCGGGTGAAAATCACCCCACGTTGTGGTTTGTTTGAGTTTGGGGTGAAAATCACCCCGCATTATGGTTAGAGTGAGTTTTTGGTTTCCCTGTTGCCCGACGTTATGGTTAGAGTGAGTTTTTGGTTTCCCTAATGCCTTGACCTTGTACAAATTGACAAAGTTCCACCAATTTATAGTTTTCATATTTCAATTTGGGGGGATTGGTGCATTGTTTGGGTGGGCTTAGCCCACCAAACCCCCTGTGGCGACGGGACTGGCCGTATGTAAGACATGAAAGTCAATAGCAGTGCCACGATCAATCTGATCAGGGCCGGCCCTAGCAGATGCGGGGCCTAATGCAAGACCTAAGCGCGGGGCCCCTCTGAGCAGTGATTTTATGACGTCATCGTGTTCAGTCAACCGTGTTACGATCGTGGTAGAGCACAAATATGCAGTACAGCAATAACACGAGAATTGAGCACGTTTGCTAACTTTCGAGAGGAAATTTGCTAGTTCTGACGAGAGCGTTCTTTGTTAACAATGAAATTTATATGGCGTTTCTGCTGAATTCTCAAGCGCAACGTGTATCTGGAAAAATGAATAATCTACCCAAACACCATGGCGCGGGGACCAATGCAGCTGCATCGGCTTAAGGCCGGCCCTGAATTTGATTGCCCAAAAATTGTCGTAAAGCATTTGCCCATTTTGGGCAAGTTTACCTCAAGTGCCTGATTTTCGTATAAAATTTGCCCATTTTGGGCATGGTCGATTAATGTGGCTGAAAACTTACAATGAAAATAGAAAAATTTAATATCTCAACCTAATTTACTTTTATTGTAGATAGAACCACAAGCTTGAAATGAGATTCTGTTTAGACGTTAACCGACCACCAATGACGTCCACTGGCGGAATTTTTGGCATTTTCTTTACTTTTACCAGGTTTTTTTTAAGGAAAAAGTTAGGAACTCGGTTTGGATCTGTAGGGACCCGATTTCTCCGATTCTAGGGACCCGATTTTTTCTGATTTTAGGACCCGATGATAATTTTCTCTGATTCTAGGGACCCAATTTGAAATTCTAGGGACCCGAATCGGGTCACTAAAACGCCTTAAAAAAAAACTGCTTTTTCGTTCATTTGTTAAGAGCACTTCCCACATTTTTGTTTGGAAAATTGCTTTTGTTCTTCATCATATAAAAAAAATTCCAAAATCAGCACGTTGTTTTTTTCTGATTGGATGAGCTTGAGAAGACTTGCTAAGCTGTACAAAATCCGCGCGCGCGTCCAAACCTGTCAGTTAGTCCAGTATAAGCGAATAAACAAAATCTTCCCTTTATGGGCAAAGAAAACAACGGTGTTTGTGTTTAGAGGTTACCTGAGCAGGGTTAAATTGCTCATTTTTGAACTATTGATTATATTGAACATTCAAGAATCAAGAATGAACAATGTAAATGAACAGAACAATGTGCAGATTTGTTTTATCTTTAAAAAGTTGTGTACTGAAATGTAAGCTGTCGTCACATGCCCCGTCCTTACAGAATTTTTTTGAAAAACAAAATGTCCTTGAAAAAATTTCAAGTGACCTGGCAACCCTATGCGTTGGACAAGAATTTAGCAGCAGATGTACCTTAGAAAATCCAGAAAAAGCTCTAGAAGAGTGACACTACAGTGAAAATATTTCTCGTGCACTTCAAATTGTATTTAGTAAGGCAAATGCACCTGCTAAATGGCCAGGTGTAGTGAGTCGGAATGCTAGGGATTACTTAGCCCGAGGAGGATCACCTACAATCACAACAGAAGTTTTCCCCGAAAACGAGAGTGATGGGGCTCAGCTTTGTAATTTTCACTGCAAGAGTATTGCCAACTAGTGAAGCGGTAGGTCGTCCCTTTCAGATCTCGCTAATTCACATTACCGATTTTTATCATTATGACTTGATACTCCTCACAACTTTCTAGACACGCCACTGAGTGGGACCCAGGGCCGGATTAACCATTGGACAAACCGGGCAAATGCCCGGGGCCTCGCGCTTGAATATCAAAACACTCCTTTACTGTTTTTTCGTCTTTTTAGGCTGTTCAGCACGAGTAAAAATTGTAGAGCTTTTTCATTACTGCGTTCAGTATATAGGTTAAGGAAACTGACAACTTTGGCATTTTATCGTTTTTCAGTTACTTAAAAGAATTGAACCAAACAGCAACACGCTTTATGACCCAAGAATTAGATCGAAAATCAGTGCATCCATGGGCGTCCGCAAAAACTTTTCCAGGAGGGGCAATGCTCAAATTTAGCCTATCTTTTCAGGTTGCTGACTATGCCATGCAAATGGACGTTCACAAAATGCTGTACCCTTTCTACCCCATTAGTCTGTGCTGGTTGAACCTCAGTTCTCAATCCTTTGTCTGAAATGTTTTCTACACTTCGGCTATCAGACATGCTTTTTCTTTTTATAAACTGCCTGATATTCATTTTTTCGATCTGCAAATAAGTCATACTTTAAAAATAACAAGCACCCAACATGAGCGGTGAAAAAACAAGAGACTTAGACAATCTCGCAAAACTGTTTCAAACAATTAGAAGTAGAACTATATGTTGGCATGACTATCGGACAACTTACTAAAGTTAGAACACCATGCAGGCTTAAAAAAACTGAGCAGATTATTACGAAAACTCGCCACAGCAAATGTAGCTTAGCACTTAGTGCTCACTAAGAAGTCAGAACCTGTGACGTATCAGCCCAACTCTGGCCTCCCCAAAATGCTTCCAAGGGCTCCCCTAATGGTGATTTATAAAAAAAGTTATGTAATGCTACATCTCGAGGCCGAATGGACTTCAAAGCAAAATATTCTAATTGCAGACACAATTTTGGTAGAACCAGGCAGGTAGCCAGATTTTGAGGTTTGGGGGCAAACTACATTTTTATGCGGGAAAGATTTTTAAGTTTTATCATATGTTTGAAACAAATTTTTCTGAGCACAATCAAATTTGGGGGGCACAAAAGAGATTTAGGGGTAACCCCCCACGAATGCCCCCCGTGTCTGCGGGCCTGGGCAGAACTGTCGTCAGAAAGTCTTCCATTGGGGACCTTCATGTTTGTGCAGGGGGATGGAGATTCTGAACATTTATTTTTAATTCACAAAATGAACAGCATCTGCAGTTTGTGCAAATTAATTATAAATATTTTCCCGCATACACGCATAATAGGCTCGTAGTTTCCAATCAAAATTTTTTGACCCAGCTTAACAAAAGGAATTGGGTCGTAAATCATTGTCATTTAATTGACGGCGATTATTTGGAGATGTACTGATGAAATGCAAATGTAAAAAATTTGCAGGAAATCAGAATCAATCCTATCGTTCAGTTATCAAAACATCATTACCGAAGGAGCACACATGAGGCCGGTCAAAGCATGTGCGCTGCGATGAACGCTTTCTTTCATTAGCGCAAATTGATAAACTTTACCATGAGCTTAAGTGAAATATGCTAATATAGCGTGCGCATTGGGCTTTTTACTGGCCGAAATACGCATGCATAAACCTTACTGTTGTCTGGACTGTGAATCTCTGGGTGCATGCCACATGTTTAGATTAAAAATATTTTGTACCTCAAATCGCCTATAAATGTTAACAAATATAGACTAAGGCCAGGCCTACGTGGACGCAACGGTTAACATCCATAACCTACTAACTGCACTCAGTGGTGTAACTGACAGGGGGGCAAGGGGGTAAGCCGCCCCCCAGCAAGCTAAATGTAGAAGCTGGGTCCCTTCTCGTTGACATTTTGATATTTAGTTTTCTTTAGGTTGTTGTTTTTTTGCGTTTTTCGGGGTGTTTTCATTTTTTTAGCTAGTATAGACATCCACGACATCCAGAGATTCACTATCGTTTCTTAACTTTTTTCTGGGTTTTGGCTCGTGGTTCCCCTTCAGCTAAGCTTTTCCCCCCTGGATCAAACCTCTAGTTACGCCACTGACTCCACTACTCTGTTTTGGGACACCCCACAAAATAGACATCAAACTACACAATTAACTCTATCTGGCTGTCTGAACAGCTGGCTGCCCAAATGTGTAACTTTGGTCGTAAGCACCAAAGGTATCTTGTTGCTATGCAATACAAAATAAGAGAAGACTACCTGGGCTAGACATAGTAGCTTACGTTTTTTGACAATAATCACCACACAAAATACGTTGATCAAGTGGAAATCTGACTTCTAGGCGTATACAACTAGGCATGTAGGCAGGGCCGGATAAATGAACGTGAGGTCCATCACGGCAAAGTCGTGACCGCGAGGTCCCCGAAGCGCTTGCAGCTCTTACCGCAGCTGCGCGGTTCGCTCATGTCCGATCCTTTGCCTGCAGAGGCAGTTGCGAAACTTACTAGCCGATTGTTGTACTCTTGGTCCTTATTGCGTAACAATAACACGGCAATAAATTTTCAAATGTTCACTTCAAGTTATGGGAGTAGGCGTTTTGCCGCATGTGACCAGGGTTCCCACTGAGTTTTTTTTCCACCCAGATCTGTTTTTTTTAGTCGACCTGTGTGTTGAAGTTATTATGAAAAATAGCGTGATATCTGTGTTTTTTAAAGTGGTAATCAGCAACTTCAATCTGTTCAATAATATAAAGATAACTTTACATTACAGTGTTTACATGCGCACATCAGGTGAGAAAGTACGCATATTGGATGAAGCAGAACGTGTTCAATCGGTTTTATATTCTCATATAAGATCATTGTCAGGCTTACATACAGTGGTGTGTTTACAGGAAGGCAAGCGAGGCACTTGCCTCGGGCCCCCATTTGCAACTGTGATGTGCAAAGTAGCCTACCTTGCTTTCAAAGGGGCCCCCAACAGCAGTTGTAATGTGAAAATATCTTGCTTTCATAGGGGCCCAAAATAACTGTAATGCACTTTTCTTTCAAAGGGCCCCCTAACTTCACTGATTTCTAGTGCTTCATATTCCAATTTGGGGGATCGAAGCTTTCTCTGGGGTGCTAAGTGGTGACGGAACTGGAATTCTGGGCCCCCTGTGACAGCGTGGCCCCCCCAATTGGGGGGTATGGAGTGCGGCTGATACGGCTCTGGTCAGAACTAAACCTTAATGATAATGACGTATTCCCACAAGCTTGCACAGACGTATTGTAGCAAGCCAAGCATTTTTGTACTATGTGAAAAGAAGCCTGCATAATAGTCGTTTTATTAAGCTATTCACTCGGGTACGTTGATCGCAGTTTCACACCAACAATGGATTTTTTAAACTTGTGGAAGCACGGCTACAGATCATGTTTCTTTTCACACGTTATATAACTATACGTGACTTGCAGCTATCAGCAGTGTCACTGTATCGCTGGATTACCTTCCAAGATATCTGTGCTCAACAGTCATATGCAGGGCTCCCATTCAGTGATTTCAAATAAACCCAGATTGCACACCAAAAAACTATATTCGTACAATAAAAGCCAATAAAGCTTGTGTTGCGCACAGAAACATGGGTGTGCTTATTTGAATCGAAACGATAATCGAATACTGATTTAATTATACCCAGTAGTTCCTCTTCCAAATTTCTTCTGCAACGCAACCATTAACATCTGGACGACCTTTTGATTGCTCAAGACAAGACTTTTTTCATAACGCTGGTAACATACTCCGTTGATGAAATTTGTCACTAATTGTAGAAGTACATTTGTTTTTAGAGTAGGAAATTTTTTGCATCTTGAACTGCAGCGGGATCTAAAATCCCTCAAAAATATATTCTCAATTCCTTCTTTCTCTAACTGCAATGTGTTTTTTTATTTGTTTGCATAGTGAAACACCGAAATTTGAACAATCGGTCCTAACTCTTTTCTCACCAATTTCTTCAATTATCATTAGACAACGACATTATATATGTTACCCCGACAATGATCTTATATGAGGATATGAAACCGATTGAACACGTTCTGCTTCATCCGATATGCGTATACTTTATCACCTGATGTACGTATGCAAACACTGTAATATGAAGTCATCTTTATATAACTGAACACATTGCAGTTACTGATGAATTTATCGCTTCAAAAACAACCGATTTAACGTGATTTTTCATAAGTAAATCTAGACACTCGGGTCGAATGAAAAAAAAAAACAGATCTGGGTGGAAAAAAACCGCAGTGGGAGCCCTGGTCACATGCGGAAAAACACCTGTTCCGGCAACTTGAAAGTGAACATTTGGGGATTTATTGCCGTGTTATTGTTACGCAGGCAAGACTAACAGTAAAGCAATCCGATAACAAGTTTCGCAACCTGTCTGCAGGCACAGGAGCGTGGACATGAGCGAACTGCAATCTCATCATTGCATATTTGAACAAATTAAGCACACACGAAGCAACGTCCATGGTCATCCCCATTTGGCCATTTGTCTCTCAGTCTCTGAACTGAAGTGCAGGCTGCCAAATCGCATCGGTTTTGACGTTTATGACCGGTGCTTCTGCAAATTTGAAACGAGGGCACGTGAAACGCTTCGCAGTTGCGCTAAGCGTTTAGGTGGCCTCGCGGTCACGATTTTGCCCGGGGCCTCACGTTCATTTAATCCAGCCCTGGTGGAACCCCGCAAAATTGCTTCTAATCGGGCCCCACACTTGCTACGGCCGGCCCTGCCAGAAGAGGTTTTCCACACTCAGTGGTGGGTTTAGGGTTGTGGGAGCCCTCTGATGACGTCATCATAATCAGCCAACCGTGATAATCACGTTTGACTTGCCTAAGATACAGTCACCCAAGGTATGTTCCTCAGACTACGGCAAAACTGAAATAGCAGGAGAAAATGCAAAAGGGTGTTCATGATACACAACTTTGAAAGCACTGAAAGTTGGGAAGACATGGCTAAAAGTTAGGCAATAGCAAGTTGGCATCGCCCCCACTTTGTTTTCGCGCCCCTTTTCTCTGCATTCACCATCAATAAACTACACAGTTTACCCCTTTGAAAGTTTCACACTTTCCCCATTTGAAAAAATGCTTGGTAGTTGGTATCCTGAATTTGTTCACATTCATGTCTTTGTGGGAATCCATGAAACTAAAAACAACAACCAAGAAGATTCAAAACACCAAATTTGTTTTAAATTTCATC
>Ga0210059_1003743_pt1 | contig 24474 bp, 12 predicted proteins | sample Ectturendosymbi2_FD_188042 | JGI IMG/M metagenome (GOLD analysis project Ga0210059, IMG submission 188042) | Ecteinascidia turbinata endosymbiont from Florida, USA - Sample 2 (SPAdes) (version 2) | ecosystem: Host-associated > Tunicates > Ascidians > Unclassified | place: Key West, Florida...
GTGTTCGATGGAACACTGGTCAAACTTATCAAATTTCCTGCGGAACACCTGACGATCTTTCACGGAACACTAGTTTTCCGCGGAACACCGGTTGAAAATCACTGCATTAGAGGCACATTTCGTTAGATTTCAGTATTTTCCACGTCTATGTAAACCATTAAACTGTATTTAGTGTTTTTTTTCCTATTTTAATATTGCTTTTGCTTAATTATGGACCAATGGCAAATCATAATATGTTAGTTTAATTATGCATCAAATAGCAAATCATAGGGTATTCTTTTGTTCGTTCATTTTTGCTTGAGCACAAGACTTTTCATCCTCTAAAAAATTTTCGGTTTCGTCACGAATGAATATGCCTAGAGCTGATAATCACACGTTTTCATTATTGCTTGCAATCAATAAACATGAGATATGTTGGATAAAAATCCATCTTGCCAACGTTCATGACCAGCAAACATCACTTCACAAGAAAACAAAAAATCCATTGATGAGCACATTTTTTTAAATTTCAAAATATTTATCGCAATATAGGATCTAAGTTGAACAAAAGTGAAATCTCATTTATTGCGTTACAAACAAACCAAATCTATTTATGTTTGTTGGTCCTTGGGTGTGTAGCAGTTTTTTAATAAAGCGTGTTTCCTTAATTTTCTATCTTTAGCTGAGAATTTGCGATTCATTAGGTCAGTTTGAAAGTCAAGAAATGCTTTGCTTTTTGAAAATTGATTTCTTGCCACAATCATTTCCGTTGATTGCAAACTTGCCTCTGGGGTTGTTATTAAAAAAATATTGGCTGGAGATGCATGAAAATTTGCAACGTTTCTGTACTGATTGCCTTTAAAAGATTGAGGAAATGTTATAGTATGTACATTTCCATATCAAGATTCTCTTGGCTCCAGGTAGTATGAAGTAAAATGCTTATTTAATGTTGGTAATAGGTTATTGCTGACATAAAAATATATACGTTCGATTACCCATACAGAATTATCAAAATCAGTTGTTTCCAAACGGTTTTACAGACTCAATGTTGTCGGAGTCTATTCCCTATTTGAAATAAAAGGTTGTAATGCTCCTGATAAGAGCCCGACATGTCGTGTCCATTATAATCTTGACTAGATTTTCTGCACTTTTGTTTGCATTATCATGTCACAAAAAGCTTTGGAAATGTGAATGTCAGTTCCAGCATGTAGGTATACAACTGTACCAGTGCCTATTTCATCACAGTAAAATAAGTATAGAAATCATACGCCACAATGCCCGATATACAGTGTTTATATATCTACGTCAAAGTAATGTATTTTTCCAACGTCATCCTCATCCTAAGAGTACAGTTCGAAAAACAAGACCACGAAACCTTGTTTTCAACAACAACTACAAAAAAAGTGTAAATACCATTTTTATGACGAAACACAATGTAAGCAACATTTAGCTGATATTCCTAGTTTGGCAGAGAGTGGTACCAGAGTGACATATACTCGGTCATTACACGTCCTGAGCAAAATTATGCATTGGGGTTTGAAGCTTCCTTAACAAAGGATTCTACATTTATCTTGACTTAAATGTTCGCGTTTTACTGATGTTCATCGACGCACTTTTTCAAAGTCAGGCAAGCTTGCTTAAAAAGTGATTCTCTTTCTTATTGCAGTGCAAACAACCTCGACCGGTCAGGACAAATCACGGTGTGCGTGGAAAGTGCTGTGCGAATGACTACAAATACATCAAGGAAAACTTGACGTGCACTGAGTGCCCCACAAACTATACGAACTGCTTGCCTAACACTAATGTTGTGTGTGGATTTGACAAGCGTAAAGAGTAAGTTGATTTGCATTCACAAAGGATGAGAGTAAGAACGTAAATTGTAAACAGTTTTTTTGTTTATTCAGCGAATGCCCCGCAATCCCAACCTCGAAGCCATCAACCGAAAAATCCACCCAATCAAGGACGCAGGTAAATCGAGTGAATCATTTGGCCAAGTGTGCCGACTTTGCCAATCGAAAGCTCTTAATCGGTCGCACGTTTTTTACACACGAACACCAGCAAAAACTGGAAATGATTTCACATCCCATATTTAGAAACGAAGAGCGCTTGTACTCATAGAACGACCGCATGCGGTAAAATTTTTCATTTTTGAATGATGAAAAAGTCTGTTAGTTCAGTTTTTTGTGTCGAAGACAGTAGTACTTTACTCGCTTCGTCTTTTACATCCGCTTTTCCTTCCTGGTCGTTTGCGGGACAGCCGTTCTAGGAGGTCTCGACATGCCTCACTGTTTTGAGCAATCTCTGATCACCAAGGCGGGACCAAGTCAGGCCAGACAGTTTATTACGCCACGGGGTCATCGGCTAGCCACTTCCCCATGGATGTAGCCAGGGGTGTGACGACGAGGTTAGATGGCGCCCGGGGCAAGAAGCAAGTTTGGCGCCCCCATGTTCGAACCTGAGGTCTTTCGGAAGCGAATTTACTGTATTGAAGAAGGTACTTGTGACATTGTTAAGACTTTTCGATTAAAGCAACAAAAACACAGCTACGTCAACCGGTAAGATTTAGATCTCAGATCTAAGGTTTTAAGAATAAATAGAGGCCCCAGGGCTGGAATGGTTAAGAATCATTGTTTTAAAAGTTTGTCAAGACTACCTGATTCACAAAATGGCTCAAATTTGAAATGCAGTCGTTGGAAAAGTTGTTTATGCGTGTTGTATTCTATTTCTTGTGTGCAGAACGTTTCATCATCATCTGTTTCGTTCAATATTACTGATTCGAACAATGGATTTACACCGACTGAAGTCGTTGTTGATGAAAACGGCTCAAATTCCAGCATTTTAGAAACAACGTTTCCCTCTTCAAGCAATGAAAGTGACTCATCTACCACACCAGGAGAGCAAGAAGTTAGCAACAAAATACCTTTGTATGTAGCTATTGTTGTTGTTTTCATATGTGCTGTATTTGTGCTGCTTTTTTGGAAAAAGCTGCCATGCTTCCAACGCTTACCTTGCTTGAGTTCAGCTAAGAGTAATGCTCCAGCTGCAAGGTCTGCAGAGCCTGACCCGTCCCATCGTTCACTCTTGCGGAATAGATAATCAACCTCAGTAGTTTAGAAAATGTAGGAGATTGGTTTTTCTTTGACAGGCGCTTCCCAAATTTAGAGGAAACTCGACACGTAACAAACTTCAATAAAACGCTAAAAAAGGATCATACTTCATCAATAAAACGCTTGTGAAAGCAGCCGTAAAGATTGTACTTGCATTTCACCCTAGTCTTCCAAAAAATAAATGTTACCTCTGACCGTCAATCCCACTGTGATGAACACCATGTCAATCAGACCTCGATGGTATCTCACTGTCACTTCTGAAGAAGCGGCTTGCCCACGCACTTACGCACTAGGCTAAAGGAAGCTCCCAGTAGCTTTCGTGCTACTAGGGATGTTATGCTTAGGGCGTCGCATGTAGCAGCCACCGCGCTGCTACACTTCTGTATGAGTGAAAATGTATCGTTTCGTGTGCAAATGCAAAATGTTACAGTGTTTCTTTTCTGTGATGGTGTATAGAGAAAAACGCTTGCGTGGTAATGAAGCAAAATAGAACACGCAATTTGCAATATCAAAGACACATTCGGACTCTCAGGTGCGAAATTGCTACAGTGCGACAAAAAATAAACAGTGTCCAAAACTTCTCGTAGTGGAATGCAAAATAAAGTTATTCTCGTGTATCAGAAAAAACGTTGGTATTATCTTGTTTGTGTGTGGGCAGTGGGCACTAATCCATTCGCTTCTGGCTACGTTAGTTGGCCTGCGTCGGGTTTTGCTTCCATTTGTGCTTCGTGTAAGTGCGTTACGCGTGTAAACCCTCATGCACAGACCAACAGACTGCTAATAATAAACTGTGCTACAAATAGTCTCGCCCTGTGAAGATTTGCAGCCCAATTTGACCCTTCTTCGCAGCCTTCAACTCCCCAATGCATTTTATGAGTCGGTCTAACTTGCAACTTGCCAAGCAGTATACAGCCGTGCTGATCATCAAAGTAATCATGATAACGCCATATACGCATACTTTTCTTGCTGCCATCATATATCTTTGTTCGTGTTATTTCATTTGTGTGTGCTGCTTGTTGGTAACATGTGTGCGTACATTTTACTCTGGTGTGTGTGGATCGGAACGCGTTAGAAAATAAACTAAACTGCCTATCAAAAGTAAAAACATAAACATTACGCATGGGTACAATACTAGCAATTTTCACTTTTGAAAACTCGTTTTAATGAAATAAACAAGTAAATGGAAAATGCTGAGTCTACCTTTAACATGAGCTTGAATCCGAAATGCAGACCTAAAATTATTTCCTATTCCTCTTTGAGACTGGCGGAGCCAATATAGTGAATCTGAGTTTAGTCTGCCCCCAAGTGTCATTAAATTAAGCGCCGGACTTGGCAACTGCGGGACCCAATGTAAGGCCTAGGCGCGGGGCCCATCTAAGCAGTGGTGTCATGACGTCATCGTGCTCAGTCAACCGTGATATGACCTTTTTGATGGTTATGTTTTAACAAAATAAATATATAAATACAACAAAGATGGCAAATTATTGGAGTTAATCATTATCTGTGTTCCCCAGCTGCGTCCATGTTTATGACTAATATCATGCTGCTCTGGTGGACATCAGACAGTGTACAGCTACCAACGTAATCAAGCCGAAAGTTATAAAGGAGACTCTGCAATGGAGATCCTAGCTGCTAGCGCATGTGTAAAGTGTCGTCAATCAAACCGAACTGACAAGTTAATTGAACTTACAATGCAATTATTTCACTCTTGTTTAACGGCAAGAGTGGGCACATGATCAACTATCCGCTTTATGGCGCAATACACAAAAAACATAGTTCACATTAGAGCAATCTATGCATCCCCGAAGTTGCCCAAAGCCCAATTTTATAATTATTCATATAATGTATGCACTTGGAATACAAACTGTTCTTTATGAATTAGAAATGCAATGTACAAAGATTTTGCAACTACTGTACGACGTCACGTCACAGATATACAAACACTTATCAAACGCAATATATAATGTGCATGGTTGATTGATGAATAAAGAGCATATTGCCACGTAATATATTGACAAACAGAAACGAGTGTGCTGGATAACATTCACAGTTTTTGCCTTGCCTAGTTTAAGCTGCTGGTTTTAAATGTCCTTTACGTTTATGAACCTGGATCTGAAGTAGTGTTTTTTCTACCTTTTTGCGCTCGCCAATAGACAAACACAATGAAGGTTTAGCGGGGCGGCAAATTATAAAAGTACTTGCACAACCGACAAATAACGCGGAACCATTTTGGACAAAGAACGGAGGCAATTTAAATGCAAGCACTTCACAAAATTTTGCGCTGGTTTGCATGAGATTTTTGGCCTTCACGGGTTCAACCTCTCATCTTTTGTCATTTGTTTCAATTTAGTAGAGTTAACTTTATTTTGACAAAACTTTAAAATATCTATATAGTCTATGTTAAAATCTTCCATGAAGCAAAACTACAGGCTTTTGTCAAAATGCAGATGACCCTCAACCAAACAAGTACTTTCCAAAACACAATGATATTTCAAGAACTGAATAGCGTGACGTTGGAAGAAATGCCAAGTTAATACTTGACACTCGCCTTGACTTGTTCATTGCGAGTTGAATCACTGCACACCTGGTTGGCAATAATTGAAGGTCTACTGCAGTCCTAGCGGTCACCAGTAACAACCAAGTTCCATCCATAAAAAGTGAACCATGCGGGAGCACAGACATAACGCCCTAGCATGAGAATTGAAGACATATGATAAAGTTCTTTAGAGCAATATCATCGTTTTTCAAACGAAATAACTATTTTCTAACAATGAGATTTAAAAGCTGTTTCTGTAAGTCTTTAGCGAAAGGACTATCTGGCAAAAATGAACAACCTGTCTGGCCACCATGGCGCGGGGCCCCCAGAGGGGCGGGGCCCAATGCAGCTGCATCGGCTTAAGGCCGGCCCTGATTAAATGAATTTGTCGCATTGTATGCGATCCAGCTGAAACATAACTTTAAAACAGAGTGAGTCTATGGCAGAAGTTGCCTTATTCAGAATTTGCGCCCTTCTGGCTTAAAGCGGAGGTGACAGTGAACCTTGGCGGACCACCCACACTGCCGACCAACCGAGACTGCACCTGAGCATTTCTGAAGCCGACTGACCTCTTCGGACAATTTTTCACGTTGCAAGCGAATGGTTCAGTAGCTTTTAAAAATCCTTTGAATTACCTGGTATATTCTTATTAAAACAAAATTAAATTTTTTATTGATTAATTGATTTGTTTTATTTAATGGTTACACAATGTTGAAAAAGATCTACAAACTACACAAACGAGATTGCAACATCCAGGCACACCGGTTTACGCTAAGTTCCGAACTGTTTTCATTGAAAATAATGCTTTTGCTTTCTGGATAGTCATTGTGTAAGGTTCAAACCAGCAATCTTATACAAATTTCTTTTATAAACAAATATCTGGCTCATAGTAACTAGTCTCCACAAAAGCGACGACATCGAATCTACAGTATTAGCAATGTTTGTCAATAGAAAATCAATTTAATGTTAACTCCGTGGAGCCCCAGTCCTGAAATCTGCAAGCAGTGCTTACCATGGAAATGCTTTAATATCAAGCAGGCCAGAGAAAGAATGCAAGCTTAAGACAAATATGAATAAATCAGACAAAACACAAGCTGCGGCAAACCAAAACTGGAAATAAGTTGTTCTTAAATAATTGCTTTTCACTAAAACTTGAAACATCGTCTGAGGCCAGTTACAGAGCAACAGCACCACAGCTGCGTGCGGCGTTGCTGTGACGCAATAATTGGCAGAAAGGCACTGTGAGGGGTTGTGCAAACGAACTTCTAACAAATATGCTGTAAGGAACGGTAAGAAGTTCCAAAGGGAGACACAGGCGATCGTAAAAAGCTAAGGCATGGTAAGACGTGCGCTCACATGAATGAGCAGAGGAGAGGTAAAAATGCTCCCTCAATGAACATCGGAACATCGCAGATTGGGAAAAAGGGGCGGAACTATTTCAAACGTGCTAAGGTCATGCTTTCAATATTAATTTGTGAAATTAGTTTGTCTTGACAGGTATCCAGAGGGTAAAATTGGTTTGGTGTGCAAAGCTAACAGTGCAAGGACGTGGGCGTCGGAAGGAGGGACGCTTTCCCCCTTCCTTGGATTTTGAAATTTGATATATTTTCCCATAAACTTTTCAGTAGAAAAATGTTTTTTCGCTTAGTTTCGAGTTGCTAAAGTTAAATTTCACTGCTGTTTCCCCCCTGGAAAAAATATTTTGGCTGCTATCTGGAAAAATCCACTATTGCGCCCCCATAAAAAATCCATCCGACGCTCATGTATAAGAGTAAATAACTAAGTGCTTTTATGGTGTCACGAAACACTGTTTTGTGCTGAGATAAGGCCGTTTGGCTGCTGTCATCCTTCATGTCTGGTTTGTTCCAAGTACTCGGTGTGCTGGACATCACATGGACAATTCGTTTATTGTTTGGCCAACATATTGTTGATTGCAGGTCAAACAAGTCGCCACCTAAATACAATAATTTGCACATGTCAGGTTTTGATTGAGCGGAAGTTTTATTTTTGCCTGGATGTTTGACATGGGCAAACAATGCACATATCACACGTGCCTCTCTTTGCAATGTTTACCATCTAACCCCACAGTGCAAAAGCTTCTATAGTAGCTTTTTAGCGCCATTTCGCGAACTACTGAAGCTACATTAGACATATTGTAAGAATGATTTTTTCACAACGCATCGTTTGCATATGTGCGACGTTTGGCAAAAGAAAACCCGATTTTTTAGGCTACTACTTTCAATAATTGCAGTGGTTTTGTCAAAAGGATGCGCAGCGAAAACCGCGCTCGTTGGAAACGTGTTTCTCCACAAAAAATGTCAGTCGTATCGTCAGGTTTGCAAAAACATAAAAGACATTTTCCACGTTTTTAGGTCTCAAAATGGTGCAAACGTCCAAAAACGGGGGTGGTCTTATCGTTCTTCATCTTTGAAACTCTAATCCTCCCGGTCCAGAAACATAAATGCCTGAAAATTGCAGAAAAGCGTGCTATAGATATATTACAACATCATTCCAAATTCGAAGTAAAAAATTATGAGGAAAAAAGTTACAACAGTTTTTATCACGGGAAAAATGGGGACTATTCTTAGAAAAAGCAAAGAATTCCAATAAAAATAAAAAAGACATACAAACAAAAGTCAACATTATTCTCTAACATTTGAAATACCAAAATAACCATTCTTTTCTGAACTAATTTTTCCTGTGCTGTTCCATGATGCACTCCTAACTCGAAAATGGCGAATGTGACGGCTGTACAACAAAAAAATTGTTTTCAACCTTTTGTGAAATGCACTCTTTATGAAAAAAATGCACCCCCCTTGTAACAGCGATGAGTGAATTTTTTCGAGTTGTTTGGTCAGTTGTATTACTTGCAAGTATTCCAAGCCAAAAATGGTTTGGAAAATCTAGCAAGTAAGCGAGATACCAAATCTTAGAATATGGCTAAAAATCACTTAAAATAAAAAAAAAATTATTTTTACTCAAATATTTCAAATGTAATCGTACCTGCTATTTTTCTTTATCAGAAAAAACCTAAAAATACGAATCTTGAGATGTCTTCATTAACTCTCTAGCGCAACCATCCGGCGAGCTATGGTCCAAATTGCCTTACATGGTATGGCAGCGGCCTTCAAGCTCCTTTCAAAGAGTTTTAAAAACACTTTCTAGAGCAATGGTTCTCAACCTTTTCGCTGAAGAGAGCCAACTCCAGACCTACGATTTTGTCAAAGAGCCGCACTAAAAAAAATTTCACATAAGTGACTTCACACATTTTGTTTTATTGCAGAACGAAGTCTGTTACACAAAACATTGGAGGTCTTATTAAACACTGCTCAGAGCCGCATGAAGGATGCTTGAGGGCCGCATGCGGCTCTCAGAACAGTGGTAGAGAACCACTGTTCTAGAGTACATCTGTAAAATGTACGTCCGCACGACCTACCAAGATCGCTTTCTTCTACTTGCGAATGTTGAACCAACTTTGTGTTGCGTCACCGCCACGGCGCTCGTAGCTGTGGTTTTACTGTTCTGTAATTGGTGTCCGGTAAATTTTTCAGTTTTAGTAAAAATAATTATTTAAGAACAATCTAATTCCAGTTTTGACTTTCCGCATTTAGTGCTTCAAATATTATTTTAGGCACAGATTTGTGTGCTTTTTCTGCCCTTACTTCAGTTCTTCAGCATTTCGCCTGTAAAAATTGCTTGTGACTGAGGACGCGTAGGGTGTTACGTGAAACCGATTTCTTAGAAAATTTCCTGAAATGGAGAGGCCCAGAAGTCATCAGGTCAGCTGACCATCAGTCATTAGTCATTATGTTTGTTCAGCTGCCTCAGCAGCTCGGGACAAAAACAGTAAAAACTGTGAAAAAATAGCAACAACACAAGAAACCAAGTATTATGAATGATTAAAAATAGGTCAATACGCCAGGCAAAAATTAGGCAGCAACAATGAGGACAACATTAGCATAGAGGATTTAACACGCACAGAAACCAAAATATACAAAACATGTGCCAAGTTAATGCGGACCAAATTTGTTTATCAAGACCAAGAAGGTGTTTTTTGACTTCTTTTCGAAAACTAGTAGGACCCGGAGCTTGAAATCCAGTCTGACAGTTTAAGGGACTACCATGCTTCTCCTTGATACTGAATTGAGAGTTTTTCGGTATTTGTACTGTATTCACTGATGGTTTAACAAGACTGTGATTGGAGCGGTTGTGGCGACATAACTGCGTGATTTTCTAAACTATTTATATATGTTGTCAAAAATTTTGGGCAAGGTTTCGTGATAGGGGGGAGCGATTGTGATCAAGGTTAATTTGGCATGGCAGTAGATTTGAAGCAATCTTTAACAACCTGATGCTGGAGTCCGTTGAGAAATGTGGGCCATCAACCGAATGTTTTTATTGTGCAAAGTTGCGATCTGTTTTCTTGACGATTTAGCTGATAGGCAAAATCTGGAAGTTGAATGTCCAGTTGAAAAGGAAGGAATCAAACACATTTAAATACAAGAGAAAAAAATGCATTTCTTATCCACGCAACGCTACAAACGATATTGACTCAAATAAAGTAAATGTTCATTCTAATAATGATTGAAGTTGGTATATTATGATCTGCAGGAATGAACCGCCTCTGTGTTCGGCATGCCCAATCAGTCATTTTTCTGGTGTTTGCACTGAAAAACATTCTTTGTTTTGCAAATATATAAACTGTGCTGTTTGATGCATGTGTGGATGCTACTGCTTGAAAATATTTTTGCTGATATTTCGTTGTAAATTCCGATGAAGTTGTGTTTGTCTAATTGTTGCTGCAAATTGACCGTATCGTGTTTTTATTCATTAAGTTTCCTTTGCTTAATACTATAAGGTAAAAATCGTGCAACTGTTGCATTTTCCATGCCCTGCTTCTGTTTTTAATCGATAGTGCCGGTTAATTGCATGGTAATGCAAGTTGAGCAATGTGCTGGGACGTACATTGAAGGGGGGTGAACTTCAACGAGTTGCCTTCGGTACGTGACTATGCTAGGTTGTTGAGAGTGGTTGACTTTTTTGCGCAGACTTCTAGTGCGGTGATCGCCTTCATCGTGAATATAGGGTCTTTTTGAGTGTTATGTTACTGTAAGGGATACTTGCAATGCTCAATTCAACGAATGCTGCCATTTCTGTAATGATTTTTGTCTCTGTTTTCCAATAATTTAGGCATGCAAGTTGCTTGTTATAAGATCGATTTGAAAAGGTAACCGTGATCACGAGTAAATGCCGATCAAAGAGAAAGTCTCCCGTGAACAAGAAACTTTTAGAACTATGTGGTACTCTATGTTTCCTTGCTTTTTCTGCGCTCATACCAAATCTTTTAAAGTTGAAATTTACAGTTATCAGAACATTGGCGAAGTATCACGCACAATTTGCATGAAGTAATATTACTTTGCTGATCATTTATCCGACTCAGCTGAGACTATATTACTGCATGTGTGAAGTGCTAACCAACGACAGTAATATTGTGTTTTATACCATTTCAGTTGAAATGTGCTGTTGCGTTCGTGGTTTCTGCATTTTAAGCACGTGAATCACGCAAATGTGGATTGGCTCTACAAAACTTCAATGATTGCGCATCAAAAACAAAATTTTTACTCTATGCAGTTATAAAGTCAGCTGCCTCGTCACTGGCAAGCTAAGGTAGTGGAATTTTATTGCATTATTTTTCTGGTTGCTATTACAGGAGAGTCATCTTTTTGTGACTTTTCGTCTTGTTACTGCTAAGTTGTACTTCGTGCATGTGTATTGGTTGTTTTCGTAGCCTATTTCGTTGTAAAAATGTGTTGCCTTTTAGTGTGTGGTTAGCTCAAAACCTGTTGAACGTCTTTTCGCAAAGAATGTGTCATTAATGTTTCATCTTTGTTGTCTCCAAATTTCCCGAAATGTAAGAAGTAGCAATATTGCACGCACAGAAACGTGAAATCATTTGCAGATGCCCTGACATAGCCAATGAGGTGAATTTCGTTTTTACTTGAAGTTTAGCATAAACGTATTATTGCAAGTCACAGTCACAGTGGCAAGGCTTCCTATTTTGGTACTGATACGAAAACACTGCTAAAAAAGAACGGATGCACTACCTATTACTTGAAAAAAAGCAACCGTTCTGTGCATTTGTATCTGCACAAAAGCTACCTGTAAACCGATTCACTGTGAGGAAATGACAACAATATTTCATTTACGTCATGTCTGATCTCTCCTGAAATATACTGCGGTTGTTCTGCAGTCAGCGACTGATTTATCAGAAGATTCTCTCACATACTCGTCACATGAACACCGTTTTAAGTGAGCCAGAGCAATCTCTGTTCAAGATGCTGAGAAGTAAGTGTTCAGGTAATACAAGATTGTTCATGCCAGGCAATAATATGAGTATTGTACAACGTATTTGCAATTAGAGCAATGCTAGCACTGTTTAACCTGTGTAAAAGTAAATGACGGTGCGAGTGATGTTTTATTAATTTCATCAAATTACTGTTCTGAAGAAAAGGCAGAATAACTTAACGGTCCATTCTGAAAAACCAAGGCTAAGGAAAATTTGAAGCGCATGGAGAGCATAAAGGGCAAATCGTACTTGATTTATTTTCTAATAGATTTTTTAAAAAGTGTACTTCACAACAGAGCAAACTTGAATTTTTGTCAAGGTCGGATAAGAAACAACAACTCCAAAACTAGCGATATGGATTATGATAAATTGTAAAGACTCGAAAATAAAAAGTATTTCAATCTATCCAACAATGGTAAGAGTTAACTTCCAAAGGATCCAATATAATTTTGCTCTTAATTATGAAAATGAGCTTCAATAAAGAATTAATTAATGTAATGAATTATGTCAGGTTTAAACAAATGAAAGCAAAAGTTTCCCAAAAGCAATTTCTCGTTAAATAAATGATTTGAAAATCAATTGCACCAATTTTTTGAAATTGTATTTGGGAGCTTTCATGAACTATAACAAGTTATGTTTTTACTTGCCTGTAGAGCACACGATGTTAGACTTAAATAAATGTTCTTGCAGGCGAAATTTGGGAAATAATAAAATAACCTAAACTTATTAATATTTTTCATACCAGTGAGTCAACAGATGTCTAAAATTTACTTGTTTGTCACAAAATTATAATTTTGTTTATTGTTGAAGCATCAGATGAACAGTTGCGGCGAAATGGTTGTTTCAAAATTCATTGCAATTTTTTCTTTACGAAAATACAAAAGAATACAGATTCCTACTGGTCAGTGCCGGATTAACAATAGTAGCAAATTTAGCAGTTGACTGCGCTTTTGGAGGCCCCGCACTGTTCTGGTACTAAAATCTTATTTATTGCATTATATATTAGATTTTTTTAGTCAAAGAAGTCAGTATTTTGCTAAACTTGCCATACGTCGTAAGCGAAGGTTTTCGGTGGAACACTGGCTGTGTCCAGAAACTCTTGTTTGAATCTCTTTGTACAGTTACGTAACAAAAGGCATAAGATTGCAGTCAGCAGTGTTGTTATTTTAACTGGTTTGCTGCTACATCTTGCAGGATTTTCCCACTGTTAGCTGCAAAATTTTCAACCTAGCAGTTAGCTGATTTTCTAGCAGGACTTTACCAGTGGTTTGGCAGATAACAAATGCCTAACACAAAACCTGTTTCAACAGTTTTTCAAGATGAAAACGTTTACACCTTCATCAAAAAATATACTTCTTTTCTTTATGACGTCTTTAAGTGGAATTTTTTTTATGATGCAAAGAAGCTGCTTCGAGCAAATAATTGTATCATAATAACAAGTAGGGGAAGGTGGGGTACAGTCGACGCTTTTTTGCATTTTCAACCACTGCTACTTTAATTCAAGTCCAAACAAGCTCAAACTTTGTCACACAATAAAGCAATTTTATATACACAATATCATACCAAATATTGAAACAACTCCCTTCAGAAAAAATTTTGCAACCAATTTAAAAAGGGTGCTTTTTCGGTCGAGTGTGCCCCACGCATGTGGTGCTTTTTCGGTCGAGTGTGCCCCACGCATGGGGTACACTCGACCGGTCAATAAAAGTTGGGTTGCATGCATTGCATAATATTCACGTGATATCACATGTAAAATAGGCACCTGCTGACTGCTTCTCCACTGTTTTCACATTGTAATTACCCACTATCACTGCATGGAAAAACAAATTTGCATAATTACCAAACATTAAATGAAACCAATGCAGGATGCTGAAATTCATGCTTTGCCATACAAATATAATGTGCCTCTGAGCACATTATTAACCTAAAAATGCTCATAGATTAAAATTATTCATTACTGCATTTCAGTATAACCCCTCAGACTTTACCTTGTTTAGATTGACCTAGTGGCAATGTGTTGAGTGGGCCCCATTTGTTTTGTCAGATGTGCCCCATGCATATCTAAAAAATAAAATGAAAAAGTACCAACACAGCTAGAAATAAATTTAAAATCTGGCATTACCAAATAATGTTGCATTGCCCTGACTACAACCTCACAAAAACTCAGAACAGAAGATGTTGATTAACGTGGGCAAAACCCAGATCCAAATGCGATTTTGTAAATTATTTTTGGGTAGCAAAAACACAACTTGCCTTGTAACTCGTAACAACGGCTGCATATCAAGGAAAAATTCACTTTAGTACCACGGCTGGTATGAGGCTAAATCACCATGGAAGTTTTAAAGTTCAACGTTTTCAACTTTTTGAACAAATCAAAAAAGACGACTGTGCCCCTAGGTCTACTATGCCCCACCTTCCCCTAATTAGATGGCTTGGTGAAGCCTAAATGATTTGCTTGTGTGCTTAGTGAGCGCGTTAGGTTAAAGGAAAACATTGGTAGAATATGTTTTTATCCCACGGCACGATATTTCCAAGTGGTTCAGCTGCGCTAGTAAGTGGAAGTGGTAATGTATGGTAAAAAACTTCCTGGTAAACCAAAGCTGCCAAAAGTTTCGACATACATGGTTGCAAGATTCAGAACTTAAAAGTTGGCTCAGTACGTACTGCCTTTCCTGCGTTGAAAAAAAGCCTTTTGCGACGTTTGCAATGATGCAATCATAGCGAAACATTGTGAGCTTGAAAGGCATAACTGGTAGCAAAGGCACTCAGATAAGACTAAAGAACTTTTGGCATGCCGCCTGATGTAACACAAAGTTTTTAAGTTACAAAGACCAGACTTAGAAAGTTGTAGGGCTGAAGCTATGCTCAGATTGTTTATCGCTGAGCATTATTCCACTGTATAAAAACATGCAACCATTCGAAACAGATCATCATAAACCGTGTGTCATACAACAACGAGGTAAGCTGCTGTTACGTTGCTCAAAATGTCGACAGAAAGAAAATTGTGTTCTGAAACGTGTGGTGGCCAAGACCGACATTTTCAGCCCATGCTCATTGAGAGCGAGTGCAAGACAAAAAATTAAGATATTGTATAATTTCATAGAAATCTTTTAATCATATTAGATATAACAGAATTTTTAACAGAATTTAACTGCTTTCAGCAGATTTTAGCTGAAATTTTGTGACAAGACTTTTAGCAGAATCTAGCGTTTTTTGTGACACCCTTTAGCAGATTTAGGTCACAACCATCTGGCAACACTGGCGGTCAGCACGATACACTCAAGACTGTCATGTCACGATGCGAACTGGAGAGAGCATGCAGAGAGTAAAGCTACTATCACGGATGCCTTGCCCATACTTTGTGATTTAGCAGGTGTTGATGTGCTTTTTTAACTTAGGGCCCCGTGCTCTTGAAATGCTACAGGCCCCGCGCTACCTTAATCCGGCACTGCTACTAGTTATATTGTATTTTGTTGTTGTGAGTAAATGTTTCTTACTAGATAAGTTAATCATGTGAAAACAACTCATTTGTTTTTCGTTTTCAGTCACACACATTAACTTTTGATTTTCTCAAGCAACTTTTATATCTTATGTGCACCTTACATCCATTTTATAGTGTTATTTCACCAGCATGATGTTAACCAACTTTAAGCGGGATCAGCTCAGTTAGTCGGTGAAAGGGCATTTCTTGATTTTACATAAGCGAAAATTTGCATCTACATGCAGTGCGTGCCAATGTACAGTTCTGCAAAATGTCAAAGCACAAATGTTCAGAAGTCTTGTATAGTTGATTTGTGTGATAAACGTGTTACTCTGGAAGAAAAATCGATTTTTTGTAATGCTCATCTCAGCGCTTATCGTCTTTTGTGATTTATGGTGGGAGTAGGCAATTGTGTCTGAAGTTTTTTGGGAGGAATACAGAAAATACGTTGAGCACCACTGGTCTAGATAATTAAAAACACGTGTAGTTAGTAGTTAGGAGCAACCAGCAAGCGATGCAAGCACCATTTGGAAAAATATCTTAACTTTCGCATCATTTTGTTTACTCAGCTTGGAACAAGCACACTAACGTTCTCATACTGTGCTGTTCATCATTCAGAGTTCATCTAAACGTTTTGAAGGTTTTTCAATGTTACCGTGAAACTTTTACCCTGTAAGGGCAGTAAACGCTGTCATTTATATATTTTGAAGTTCTAATGTTGTAAAGCATACATTTATGCCAGAACAATTTTCACATTTTGCATTACCATGTGAACTTTAGCGATATCGCAATCTGGGATTTGCTTTCCACATCACTACTCACACAGTTTGAGCCACTCCGTCTACATCGTAATTGTTTAGTTAGCACAGCGTTTTCATACCAATAAATTATATTCACATTTTCTTAAAAATGAAAACGAGCAACGTTTCAAAATGTCGGTGCCCTTGAAAATGGCAGTTTGATTTGATAGGGTTTCAATTAATAATGTCTTGTTGGTCATCCGTGACTTTCATCGCCATCCTGCAGTGCCGAGGAAGTGAGTAATTACATGGACAGTAAGACGTAATGCCAACCTTGGTCAAAAAAGTTTTATCAAAATTTTTGCTACGAGGAAGGAAAAACAAAACAACAGAACCAGTAAAAGAATAACTCTTTTCAGGAAATTGTTTGCACTTTCTTGTTTTCTTTGATTTTGCAGCACCTGGAAAAAATCAAGCATCAACTCAACATGTCTTTTGTGAAGAAGACGAAATGAAAGCAAAACCAAAAAGTGACTTCAGCATTACAACCAAGGAATTTCGGAACTGCAAACAAACAAGCAGCTTGCTGAAAAAAGTTCTAGTGAACAATGTTGTTTCCGCACACCCTGATCAAGTTAGTTCAATGCTACTCCTCCTGCTTACATATTTTAACTAGAATAAAGTTTTTGCTTTCCCGCATTTTTAATAGAAGTTTTCGGGATTCGGGGTTTCAACTGCTGACGTTTGGATTCAAGGTCCAACGCATTTTCCAACACCAAATGCACTCCCTTAGGTCTATATAACTTTTTTCATCTTATTCTTCACGAAATCAAAACAGTTTTTCCTTTAACTAAAAAGTGGAGATTATCCTGAGGATATTATTTTTTATAAACGTTACGACCATCAAACTGTTTCTAAAGACACTATTTCTTTGTATTTACGGTAGCAGTTTTCAAAACATTTTCACCGCTGCTTTCGGAAAAATTTAAATCAGTGATTGCGGAACGAATCAGTCGAAAAATCGATCTTGGATTTCTTATATTTTTTAAAACCCTTTGAAGAGGACAGTATTATAAACAGGGTTGCGGAGTCGGAGCCGGAGTCGGAGTCGTAGGGAGTCGGAGGTTTTTGAGAGGAGTCGGAGTCGGATATTTCGTCTAACTCCGACTCCGGATGTCCAGTGGAATCATTTTTTACATCACACTCCTAAATTGGGAATTCCTGTTGATATGGTGCAATTTCTTTTGAAACTGTTGTTGAAACAGAGATTTCTTACTGTTTACCACGATTTCCATTGATTTTAACAGCCAAATTATATTTCCTTTATGTTAAGGAGTCGGAGTCGGAAATTTGGAAAGTCGGAGTCGGGAGTTGGAGTCGGATATTTTGCCTCCGATTCCGCAACCATGATTATAAAGAATGCTCTAGGCACAACGGTCAGTGTTTGCAACATCATTTGCCTGAAGCAAACCAAGCTTGTTTCCTGTTGCTCAAGTAGAGTAAGTCTGCAAGAAATTTTATTGGTAAATCGTCTAGCGCTACGAAGCAGTTTTTAACAAACCAAGCAAAGAAATATTTTTCATTTTGAACGGTTTTGTAACTGAATGAGGTTAGAATGTTTTGCACAACTCTCGAATTCAGCAGTGCTAGGAAATGTGGGAAGACGTGTATCACGCTTACGACCTGTGCTTTTGCCTTTCCATTTATTTTGTGTGGTAATGATTTAAACAGCGCATTTATTTTATCAATGCAGCAGCAGAAACTGTATATGCTGTGCGTCCAAAATCAGAATTACAAACTACTTTCTTTTAGATGACTTTTGATGCACTTCACGTTACAACACCTGGTGACACGTTTGAAGAAGATACCACACCATCTGCACCAATTAGCATTTTGGAAAGAAACAAAGTCGAAATTGCGACGAGCTTCAAACGTCGAAATTTTTCCAAGACTTCGAAACCTGCTGAAATCAATGAAATACGCTTAAATAAGCCGAGAAATAGTAGTGCAAAGGCAGGATCTGTTCATGATAAGGGTTGGTTTAAGGAAAACGAGTTATTCGACGATGATGAGAAGCAAAGTGGTTTTTTTGATATAATTTATGTCACTTTTGGACTACTACTTTTTATGCTTCTATTCAAACTAAATATGACTAACAGTCGATTTAATGCTAACTGAACTTTACGAACTGCAAGCTTATGTGATTTGAAAAAAGATTAAGTTGAAGATCTGTTGCAGTATCTTGCTTGCCTTTCAGACGTCTTGTCTGTGTTGCGACATTAATCCTGATATGTTAAAATATGAAGCACTTTTCGTTGTGAAGAACCACTGTTTCTGCAAATGTACTGTATGTTTGGAAGCATACTATGTATAATAGTGCGTGCATGTGTATAAAACCTAACTATGAAAATGTTTGCTGTTGAAATCTCGCATTGAATTAATGCATTTGTTTGGAAAATCTTCATCTTCACATTAAACGAGTTCGCTTTTAATTATCCTGCTTTGTATTACTATATTTTGGAGATTTCTCTCTTCGTTATATCAACGATTGGTGTTCATTTTTTCTGAAATACAGTAGAATGCTCGTACATCCACGGATAATAAATCTAGCCAGCTTGCTTGTTGTCGGCATTAGTTCTGTTGCAAAGTGTCGGCCTATCGATCGGAAGGTTGGGTGTTCAACCACTGAGTGAACGTCGGTGTATAATTGCAATTTTTCATACCAACTATTTCATTTTCTAACTAAAGCTTTCGTGAACACACTGTTTCAGTTTGATGATATTCGATCCAAAGTGTGATTTAACAATTCTTATGAAATGGATCGTTTTGAAATTGCAAGTATCACAGAGTGAATTCTATTGCGTCTCACAAACAATTATCGCACAAATATTTACCTTGTTTTACTGTAATGCATGTACCTTCTCAAATTTTCTGTTCCTGATTTTCATTGCTACACTCGTAAGTGCAACGACCACCCTGGAAACTTTATACGAAGCTGCCACGACCTTTGCGCGCCCATTACACGCCCAGCAATTGTTTGCCTCAAAAGCAGATCACATCTTTTGCCCACTCCAAACGAACCGGACATTGCGTCGATCAAGTGAAGCGTAAAAGAGTCGGCGAAAGGGTCACCGCTAGTAAACTTTACCAGTTAATGTCATTAAACAAGGTTGACACAGATGCACCACTTACACTAGGCTGATGCCAAATTTCCAAAAAGTAGAAACAGCAGTGTGCACTTCAACATGTGATAAACGCGAATAAAACACACGTGGAGCCAATGAACATTTTCTGAAATTTTCATTTGTTCCTGTACAGCAGCTATCTCAAAATGTATTTTTTTAATAGTTCTGTGGTTAGTTTTCGGCACTATGAAATCACGAGCGGCGTGAGATAACGAGTGCTAAAACGTCTACAGTAATAGACATACATGCCTTCAACTTAATTTGGCCACCAAAAGCAATTACTATTTCGTGTCATCTGTAAAAATACGTATTATATCGGATGAAAATTGAGAACAACACGTTTTTTTCTTTGAAATGATACATAGGTATCCCCAGAAACGTGATCAAGCCCCAACGCATTCCAACGTTTATAGAGTTCATATATAGCAACATTTAGCTGTTTGTGCGAACGTGATGTCATGTTTATTTCCTTTGTTACTATTTTCGCGAAACTAGCCTGATGCCTCTTCTGCAAAATCCTGATGCCATTGTCGAACAGTAAATGATATGTTGCACTAAACGAACCAAACTGAATTGACGAAAAGCAATTCATTCCTAATTTTTAAGCTATTGCTGAAACCTGCGAATACCTGCTCTTGTAGTCCTTAAAAAATGATGGTATACCTTCCTCCTACGCTCTTATATTTAGCGTAAATGTGGTTGTTTGTAAGACTTTCTGGTCGGGGAGGATCCAGACAGTCAGGTTAGGGTGGGCGATTCAATAATATTTGGTAGTCAAGTCTCGTAACGGTTTCGCTACAGTAAGAGAGATGAAGTATACTTCACAAAACTGCCGTGACAAAACTATGGACGGCAAAATAATCTTATACCGCGAATGCAGTTTTCCGAATTGTACACAATCATGTTGAATAAAATAAAATTACTTTTTTAGGTTTTAGGGGGGCGATCGCCCCAATTGCCCCCCTGGATCCGCCCCTGCTTGTTGGGGTTTTCTTTTTAGGCACGATACGGGGCTAGAAAGATTAAAATTCACGCTGCGTCTCATTCATTCTGTCCTGTTGGACACTGATAAGATGCTCGGAATACCGTCTGCTACAGTATTTTACTGTAAAACTAGATCAATGTTTGATAAAAATTGATTGATTTATTTGTTGTTTCATATGACTCAGCTAATAAACCCGAAACAATGAAAAAAAACATCATGCAAAAAAGTTATCAATTGTCACTGGAAATTAGAATAAATGAAAACACAATGGGAAAAGCATTGATCAATATTAACAAAGATTGTCATTGTGCCACAAAGGATTGGTGAAGGTCCATAGCGGCGATTTAGTCAACCAACCTACCTATTGACAAGTGGTAGAGGACAACAGTTGGTAAATAAAATAAGAAAAATTAAAAAAAAACAAGCAAACAAACACGGAACATGGTGAGGAAAATTACAAATGATGCAAAAATTACAAATGATGCAAGCACGTTTATGTACACAAAGGAGTGAATCTAGTTTAACTGAGGAAATTTGTCTGGTCAAGTATGATAGTAAAAGCATGAAAAAGAAAAAAATAATTGATGAAGTGTAAACAAAAAAACTATGGAGTGTAATTTTGTGCGTAAGAATTGGATGTTCACAGGAAAGAGTATTAAAGAAAAGAAGTAAAAGATACATAGAGGACAACAACATACATTATTCAAATTACTAAAACCAGAAAAATGCATTCTGTTTCTCATAATTATATCTTACCTGAAATAAAACAAACAAGATTGACATGGTAATTATTCAGAAAGTTCAAAGAAATGAATTTTAACATTAATGTGTTAACCCTCATCTGAAAAATTAAGTATTTGCTACAGTTAGAAATTTAAGCCACGATGTCTTTCAAGCATGTTTTTGTATTTGAAAAGTTCAAGTCGGGTTAATTTGTTCGCAAATCAAGTGACCACATGATCCTGAAATACTTGCAGGAAAAGAATAAAACCAAAAACGCGCGAAAATGTCTGGAATGTCACCTTTTCAGTATTTTTTTATTCGAAAAATTTCAATTCGGGATAATTTTCCTAAAGCGAAGTAGTCACGTGATCCAAAAATCTTTACCAGAAAAGAATAAAACAAAAAACGCACTGGTATGCTGCTGGATTTACACTACAATCAAAACAACAACTTATCTTTTTTGCTAAATTCATCCCAGAAACATTTGGCGAGACATGGCAGAGATACGAGCAAGACACAGAGCGAGGATACTCTTTGTATCTAAGAGGCGAGACAAATAATGGCACAAAATCATCAATCGAATAGCTTGGTAATCGTACACATATGTCGTGCAGGTACGCTTGAGACCAACGAGTTTCAGTCTTTCATATATTGCTTCAGATTCCTGTGGCAGCGCGCACCATTACGTGGAAAAATGCAAGCACTATTGCTCTGCGTATTACGGTTAGTGTTCTGTTTCCTCTTCCTGTACGTACTTTGCCAACGCATGGACATGCAGAGCCATGTTTCGCAAGAAACGAATTGGCGTCTCAAACACAGACTTTTGCATCTCAGTCATGACTGCAATTAGCAGTTCTGAAAGCTGCAGTAACCATGAAAAATAACCTGAAAAATAACGGTGGTTATCTGGTGGTTACCTGAAAAATAACCACCGAGATGTTCAGATTCACGGAATATAATCACCTTCTTCTTCATTCTTTCACTAATGTAAATTTGAAAAAGTTTTAGTTTTCTTTTGATGTCATTTATTCACTTATTCACTTTCATGCTTTTCTTTTAGAGGAGATCGCGGGGGCAGCATTCCTGGGAAATCTCGAACAATCTCGCGGTTTTTAGCAATCTCAGGTAGTTCTGCTAACTCCGCAACAAGACGCGAAAGCTAGGCCGGAGATGTAATCACTCCACCTGGTCCTTAGCTTAGACAACCTCTGGCCTGCCTTTGCTTGGGTGCAGCCAGTTGGACTTCCTGGCCAATCTTTCCCTTCGGGAAATTTTGGATACGTGTGCAAAACGTTCTTGTGGCCAGTAGACCTTAACAATTATCCGCTATTAAGGGTTCTGCATCAACATGTTAGTATTTTGTCAGCGTATCGCTATTTTTGTCTCTATCAGTTGTTTTTTCCGCCCAGAATGCATTATTTCCATTACCGTTTTGGCATTAATGTGGAACAATCAACTTCTCCGCCATTTCTTGGCCAAAAGGGGACGCTTGTGATGAGCTCCAGGTCTTTTGGTGCAACCTTTGATTTTTATATGAAATGGCTGGCTGTTTTTTTTTTTTTTATTATAAATTAAAGGATAGAGAAAACGAATTTTTTTCAAAATAATTTAAAACCACGGTGATTTTAGGGAATCTGTCAGACTGCAGAATTCTATACAACGCCAAGAGGCGGCAGAGACATAATTGTACCTTTTGCCTTTTTGCATGGAAATTCTCATTGCAGAGGTGTTTTCTGTACGTTTCTGTATCACAATCTCCGAGTGTTTTAATAACTTTATGTACTAATTTTATGCCGACCCATAATGCACTTGGAGAAACGTTAGAAATCGGTTCTTTTACGATTTTCCACACTTTCTGAAGGCAATCGAATGGTGCATACGTTTTTTGAAAATATCCGTGTAAGCCAATAAACAGACGTTTTGGGTGTATTAAGACTCAAAGTAACCTAATCTTCACTCCTCCAGATCTTACTGACCAACTATGGGAAATTGTTTTTTGTTGCAGACAAGGCATTAGCATATCGATCTTTGAAGTAGAGACGGAAAATCTTGAATTGATATTGAGGCAAAACTAACCGGAAGCGCACATAACGCTGTCGCTTTTCAGGGTCTAATGAAAATCACCCCCAAAAGCAGCCGTACGGAGATAATTCACATAAAATTGTTTTAAAATGTATGTTCCACTGCGCACAAAGTATTTTGCAGTCGAAACGGGTAAAAGCCGAAGCAGGTAATAAAAAATAGTTTGACAGGACCTTACGAAGCTAACGGGTCCCAGAAAAACGTATTCTAATTTCAGGTCACATGAAACCTGTGGTTCCCTGGCGCATTACGCGCATAAATTTTACCCGGGCAGGGTTTAAATACACCATGCAGATACAACCTATTATGACATCATCATATAATACCATACGTAGCCTTTTTTGACGTCATGATTCATTCCAACGCATGAAAATTGCATCGGATTAATTCCACGTGCTGGAGAAGGAAGGTTCGTGCTGTTGTTGTTTGTTGGATCATAGTAATCCAAAAGAAAAGTTTGAGAAAATTGTTGGTGTGTAAAACAGTCAGTGCACAAAAAACTTTCTTCTGTATGCAGTGATGAAAGTAGAATAATTTTCTTACCGGAACGATCCAGTACTTGTCAATACCCTCCCAAAATTTCAGCCATAAATGTAAATAAGCAATCAAGAGCAGGTCTACTTTTGGCCCACCCTGTATCGTACATTATAAAAATACAAAAAACGTACGGTACATTCTGAAACCACAGTTTCAAAATGAACCAAAAAGCGTTAGGCTATAGGCTACGTACGGCAACGTGCACTATCTCCGAAAGTGGTTCAGGCAATGCAACTTGAGTAACTTGAGTTGTCTATATTTAACACCTCATACTATAGCCTACGTGCTAATACTGTATTTGCAATCTACATACCCTAAAATAGCAAACCTGATACAAATACTTTACATCGTTTGCCGGGCCCTAGGCTGTTTTAAAGGGGGCTCTTGTGAAAGGTTTGCGATTGATGTCATACAAATTAGTACTACACACAGGACCGGATTTAACTGATGCGAGGCCCTAGGCTAATCCACTTGTGTGGACCCTTCACCCATTGTTGCGAGGAAAAAAATGGAAAGCGTCAATCAATTTGCGAAAATCAGAAAATTATGCTCTGAAAGTACGGTCATTAAAAAGTTCTCAATCATTACTGAAGTGCCCACGATCACTGCGTTTGTTGCTGCCTTCGACGCAAAAGCGTTAAATTGGATGGAATTGTTGGAATCCCACTTGGCTGGCGGGAACAAGATTATTGACTGCCACAGGCAGTGGCGAAACTGACGGAGGGGCAAGGGGGGCGGCCGCCCCCCTGGCCGGTCATTTCGAAGTTTTTGGG